>Ga0209632_10001179_pt1 | contig 26912 bp, 20 predicted proteins | sample COG_10_FD_184754 | JGI IMG/M metagenome (GOLD analysis project Ga0209632, IMG submission 184754) | Pelagic Microbial community sample from North Sea - COGITO 998_met_10 (SPAdes) (version 2) | ecosystem: Environmental > Aquatic > Marine > Neritic zone/Coastal water | place: Helgoland, sampling... | reverse complement strand
TTACACAATGGGAAATAATGGATCTAATTGAAGATACAACGATTGATAAACACGAATGCTGTCATCTGCTTAAAAGTGGTAAAAAATGTAATAAGAAAGCACAATACAAAAAAAATGATGTTTATTTCTGTAACGTCCATAGTAAACAATGTAAATATTGGCTTCCGTCAAAAGACTTTACCAAACACAAATTATCAAAGAAAAATATAGATGAATTGATAGCGCTTTGTAAACAGTATCATATATCCATTAATAAGTATACGAAACAAGAATGTTGTAGTAAAATAATGTCTCTGTATGAATCTAATGTTTTAGAGAAAATCGAAGGAAAAAAGAAAAAATGCGACGAATATGACCTCGTACATTTAGGAAAACAAATAAAAGCTTGTGGAGATTTGACAATTGATAGTAGCACAATCACACACGTATTGATTGAGAACCAAATTAGTCCGATTGCTAATCGTATGAAGACAATACAGGGTATGTTGGCACAATATTTTATTATGAAAAATGACGATATAAATATCATATTTGTAAGTTCTCAAAACAAGTTGAAATATTTTGACAAACACATGGAAACTAATACAACAAGCAATTATAAGGCAAATAAAAAGAATGGTATTTTTTATTGCAATGAATTACTAGACCATAAATATGAATATTTACAAGACTGGAAGTGTAAATTACAAGTGAAGAAAAAAGACGATTTAGCCGACGCTTTTTTACAAGGTATTTGGTATATTGAAAATAAATTAATTGTTGCGTAAAAGATATAAATATAAATTCTGTGTTTAGATAAATGGAAATTAATTTAGGTTTCGACGATATTGAACCACTTAATATGAATTTAAACGATGGACCATCATCTAATTTAGGTATTGGTGTTGAGCTATTAATGAATGATAGAAATATGCCATCTGCTTCAAGTGATATTGATATTGGAGATTTGGATAAGCTTGAAAATGAATTGAATGATCTTAGCTCATCTGAGCCACAAGTGTCAAGATCCGTGTTTTCCGAAAAACCTTTGTCAATGGGCGAAACGTTTAAGATTCCCGCGATTGATGAACCCCATCAATCAAATAATGATTCAAGATTAGGTGCGGCTACTATTGAAACAATTGGATCAAATAGTGGTGGATTTATGAAACCTCCAAGTGAGTCATTTATGAATGAGGTAAAACCACGAATGAATGAGCGTGAAATGCGTAGAAAGAAGCGTATTATGTTGAAGAAGTTGGAACAATGGCACGAAAAAGGTATGATAAGTGGTAAATTGGAATTAAATATGGAAAGTCCGTTTGACGAGGTAGAAGATGAGTATGAAACTGCGTTAGACGATAAACGTAAAAAAGATAGTATTAAATTACAGGGGTGGTGGTTTATGACCGCAGTAAATTCCATTGAATACGCAAACGCGGCATTTAATCCGTTTGATTTGAATTTGGATGGTTGGGGCGAACAAATCAATGAAGACATTGACAGCTACGATGAGATCTTTACAGAACTTCACGAAAAATATAAAGGTGGTAAAATGGCTCCCGAGTTATCACTTGTATTACGTGTTGGGTTTAGTGCTGCTGTAGTGAACTTTACAAATAAAGCTTTATCTACCGCAGCACCCGGATTTAATGATGTCATCCGTCAAAATCCAGACCTGATGAAAGCATTTAGTGATGCAACTGTAAATACAATGAGTCAACAATCCCAAGGTTTTGGATTCATGAATAATATGATGAACGAACAAGAAATGCGTCCTCAGGGACCTCCTCCGCCAGCACCACAAGAAACAAAATCAACTCGTACACAACCAGCTAAAAAAACATCATCCCGACCCGATATTCGCGCTTCTTTAAATGAAAAGGGTATTGACCTTGATGGCGTCCAGAATTTAAACTCGCAGGAAAAGAGTTCACGACCTGAAATGAGGGGCCCAGCAAATAGCGACATAGATAATATTCTTGCTGGTTTGAAAACAAAAAGTGTAAATATTCAAAATGAAAATAAAGAGGATTCAGTTATTAGTGCAAACTCAATCGGTCAATATTCTACTGGTTCAAATGTACCCAAACGTTCTCAAAAACGAAAACAAAAATCAGATAAAAATATCATTTCATTAGATATTTAAAAATCAACATAAAAACAATATTTGTTATAATATTGGATATATATTATCCTATATTCATAATTTGAAAGACAATGAATGTAATATTTTGACAGTTTGTCCGAGTGGTTAAGGAGATCGACTAGAAATCGATTGGCGAACGCCGCACAGGTTCGAATCCTGTAGCTGTCGTGCAGGCATAGTTTAATGGTTAGAACACAACGTTAACACCGTTGAAATCTGAGTTCAATCCTCAGTGCTTGTATATTGGTTTGGCAACTTGGCGGAGTGGTTAACGCGGTGCCCTGCTAAGGCATTGTCCTATGGACGCGTAGGTTCGAATCCTACAGTTGTCGGGGGTTATAGATTGAATAAAAATAATAATGTTTTATTCAATAATTTTTTAGATTGTCAATTATTACAGCTATGATTATGCTGATAATAGTACCAACGCATCCGCCTTTTTCATTTTAGATACAGAACTTGATAATCCACGACTCTTAACCAGAGCACGAAGTTGAGTCAAACTCATTTTTTCATAAATTAGTTCGCCTTCATTTTCAAGATTGAGTGCCATTTCTTTACCATCTTCGGTACTAATAGTATTATCATCTCCAATTTCGTCTAATTCATCGACTTCTATTTCACTTTCAGATACCATAACGAACTCGGGAACTACGTTATTATCTTCCTCGCCTTCACTTTCCTCGCCTTCACTTTCCTCACCTTCACTTTCCTCACCTTCACTTTCCTCACCTTCACTTTCCTCACCTTCACTTTCCTCACCTTCACTTTCCTCACCTTCACCTTCATTGTACTGATGTTCGTTTATTTCCATATAAGGAGGTACATTGAGTTCTTCTGTAGCATACCCACCGGAAGCACCATTTTCAATCATCGCCATTTTTTGAACGACGTTATTAAGCATATCTAGGGTTAGCTTATAATTTGATTCAATTGTATTTAGCCGTTGTCTAAAATTATAAATTAACATCAACACAAGTAAACAGCAAATAAGAATACTTGCCACAAAAAATGTATTCATAAAACTAATCATTCCGCCCATATAGATTTATCTATTATTATATAGACATTATATGAACGAATATATTTATATTTATTTAGTAATTAGTATATTATTATCACAGCATATGATATAATGGATACACAACATACAACAAATTTCATGAGTATATTTGATACAAGTGACACTAAAAATGTGCTAATACTTATTCTCGGCGTCATAATATTATTCTCATTATTTGGAATCAATATTGTAATATTAATTGGAAACTTTATGCAAATGTTATTGGACGTATTTATGCCTGTTCTTCGTCAATTATTCGGCATAATTGGCGTTTCTGGTGGTACTTTGATTAATAACACCGCAGACATTGTTGGAGACACCGCAAAATTTGGCATTGATGTTGCGGAAGGAACAATTCAATCAGTTGGTTCAATATTACAACGTGCCGGAGAACAAACACTCGACCCCAATAATAAAATGAACCTACAACAAACGTCCACGCCTTCTACACCATATAGCAATCCTATTATGAATGGACCTTCATCAAAAAAAGTAGGTTGGTGTTTAGTAGGCGAATATGAAGGCCGTCGCGGATGCGTTGAAATATCTGATTATGATAAGTGTTTATCTGGCAAAGTTTTCCCCAGTCAAGAAATATGCATGAATCCTACACAAACGCCTAATATGCAACCCAGACAAAGACAATAAATAACATAATATAACTATACTATGTTATTTGAAATTAGTAACTTCTATATCTTAAAATATAACGATTACCCATAAACCCGTGATTATAACAATATATACTTGCTTTATCAAAATCTCCAACCACTTCTACCTTTACAGTTCCATACATGAATATATAATCGCCATTTTCAGGATCACTATTCCCTACATCAACAGATAATGGACCTACTTGATATTGTTGTGTGTTATTAAAGTTATTATTGACACCATTGGTATATTGATTATAACCAACATCGTTATTATTTGAATATGCAATCAAATAATTACTATTTCCATCTACTAGATTTTGGTTTAAAATCGCAATTGGGTGACTTGTAGGTATATTTACAAAATAGTATATGCCATTTGTTAGTGTATAATAAACATTTGGATTATACCGAATATCTTGAACGTTATAAATGATATTTGTTAGCTTTGTCTGTTTCAATATATATACATTTGAATGATCGTCATTCGTATTATTATAATATTTTTCAACGTCGACATATGAATATTTTGTTAATGCGATATTTTCACTTATATCTATTTGTTGTTGATATGTTGTTTGCGACAACGTAATTAAATCGGATAAGTATTTATTTTTGAAAATAGTTTCAACAATGTCCGCATTATTACTACCTAATTGATAATTGGCATATCCAGTATTTAATGGATCGGGATTTATGCTATGTGTTGAGGTATTTACAGATACATCGTAATTATCTTCAACATTGAAAATTATACCATATGATGTATCAAAATTAATAAGGCTATTCACATTTTCTGTAATATCTGTTTCTACATAGATATCATATATGAATTTATTTGAAGTGTCTATATTTTCAAGGGACACGTCAATAGTATCCAAGTATTTTATATATTGGAAATGATTATTATCTATATCTTGATATTGAAAACTAATATCAAGTGTAATGTTCTTATTAACAGATACTCTATTTGGACCGATACGTCTTGACCTGGATAGTCCATCATATAATTCTGGATTGTAATGTAGTGAAAAATCAATATAATTGATAGTAAATGAAAGTTGTTGTGAAATATTATCTCCATTTTGTATTGGTGCGTTCGTACTTGCAACCCCTTTCACATAAAGGGATATTGGAATTTTTAATGTTAGTTGGGTGTTATTTGTTATGGCATTATTAGAATAAAGATAATACACTTGGGTGGGTTGAGATTTTTCAATAACTAAATAATTAATATCAGAATTAATTAATATATTGTAAGCTATCGCATCAGCAACAGCCGCATAATTATTGAAATCTTTGTATTTATATAAAGGAACTGATTTGTCTTCATATAGTTCTATATTTCCTGGTACATTAGAGTTAGACGACGGGGTTTTAACAATATTAGTTGTATTGCAAGTATAATTAATCGCACTTGGTATAACATAAAATTCCAAATATCCGTCTAAGTCTCTGATATATATGTTTTTTATATACGACGATTTGGGATAACTCCTATCTTTACTAATTGTATTAACTAACCTGGAAAAATATTGATTAGTTGTATCGTTATTTGTTTTTGAATTAGAAGCATTGTTTGAATATTTTAATATTTCCGCTTTACGACGCATATCAAAATCAAAAGGGCTAAATTGAGAACCAATATACGGATTTAGCATTTCAAACCGAGAACTTGGAATAATAATGTTTTGATATTTGTTTCGCTGATTACATTGTATTTCAATAGTACTGGGCTGAGCCATAATATATTATTGAAATTATATATTATGCATATAGATTTAGAGTTTGCTTGTATACCAATTATTTGATAAATATGTGAAGTAATTACCACCTTTATTTGATTCATCAGATAAACTGCTTGTGGTAAGATTCGGTCCATTAGATACAATTGCGTTTATTTCAAATACATCAATCGCACGATTAAAGTATCGTAAATCTGATATTTTACCGGACATTGTTTTATTACTACCACTTAATATTACGGGTTGATAATTTTGTTTGGGAACATGGTCTAATACGATACGTCCAGCAATTGTGCCGTTTATGTATACATCCAATATTGTGTTCTTAATACGAATAGCAACATGGACCCAATTTTTAATTGGGATATTATCTATCTCGAGTGTAATATTAGGATCATTCATTTGAACTGAGTCCATTACCACATGTAATTTTGCTATATTCGCACCATCTTGAGATTGGTTTGTTAAATATAGTCCTGGTCCATTATTCACAGTTGCTATACCATCTGTGTTGAATTCGTCATTTCCTTTACTAAATATGTGATGATAATCATTATTTGTAGGTATTGAATCTATAAATAGCCAGTTAGACCATGTGAATTCAAGACCATTACTTTCATTGTTTGATCTAAATATAGGCACAGAGTTTGCGTCCTTCGGATCGGATGAAACGATAATCTTTTCGCCACCATTAACTAAACCTTTTACTACATATGGACTTTCTTTGGGAGATAAGAAAAAACTCAATAACCAAATACCAAGTTTCAAAATTACAACAAAAAGAATAATGACTAATACTAAAAACGCGAATTTAGCAACAACAGTATTGGATTGTAAATATGAATTAGATACATCATCCGCACCTTGTGAGAAGCCACTAATTGAATCGTTCATACTATCCTTTGTTGACGTAATTGTTTCGGCGACATTTTCGTATCCATCTTGTAATGTATTTGTAAATTTTTGATAATTCGTTTCCTCAGACATTACTTATATATATATAGGTAATGTTATATTTTTTTTTAGAACAATTTGAATTTTGATTGTTCGATGTTATCTTTAAATACCGAAATATCAATACCATAAGCAGGTAACATTCCTGTTTGACCGTTCCCTTTCATATATACATCATATGCTGCTTGAGGATTAATGGGTGTGGTCCAACGTGTGAATTTCGCAATATGTGTATTGGCAATGGCACCTATTGTTACGTTTGGTGAAGAAGGAGTTGTTGTAGTTCCCATATCTGCGGAACGCACTAATTTACCATCTAAATAGAAATCTCCAATATTATTGTCTATACTTACCAATATGTGCGTCCATTTTTGAACGGGAAAATTGTCCGTAATCGCTACATCGTTTCCGTCAGAGTCTTTGTATTTCAATGTAGGACTTAATGCTTCTAAATATAATTCTCCGCCATTCATTTTAGTAGAGCCATCAGTTTCTGTAATTTCCCCGTGAGAATATATTTTTTTAACGCCAGAAGACTTCCATTCGCCAATATACACCCATATACCATATGCGTATCGTGTGCTTGTAGGACTATTCACATCGACGGCAACCGCCTGGTCTATTTTTACAAAATCCTTTAATTCATTCGATGTATCGAATAGGTATATATATAATAAGTATAGAATGACAACAATAAGGACACCAATAATAACTAATGAGTAGTTCATATTTATATATTATATATTTACCATATAATATATTTTTTAATGTATATTGGATTTACAGTATAGGCGGGTTTAAATTACTATATACATTATACATTTGAGCGATTTGACGTCGTGTTAAGTTATTTGTATAGTATTTGATATTGCATATAGACCCTGAAATACCTAAATCATCTCCTATTGTAATAGTGTCAAAATCACTAAATGTAGGTAAATTATCCAATATTCTGGTTTGTTGCAACTCTCCATCTACAAAAATATCTACATTATTACCGCTATAATTGAAAACAAAATTCACCCATTTTTGAATCGGTGCGTTCAAATCAATAAAGTCTAAATCGCTATTGGAATTCGGGACATTTGACAAATACGCACGATAAACATATGATTTGTCTTTTTCCTTCAATATTACAGATGCGTCAGTATCATCATTATTCACTTTATTATATTTGAATTTCAATTCAGGTTTTCCATCAAAACTAAATAACGTATATTCATTATTCGGATTGACTGACGCCTCTGGGTTTACAAATACCCATAACGATATGGAATAGTTTTTACTTATGCCTTTATTCTTTGCTAATTCAGAATTTATATATACAGATTCTTTTTTTAAATCTTCCAAGTTATAAACGGCTTTTCTCTTATTTAAATAATCAGGTTTATATAATAAAACAATGTCGCTGCTACTATTATAAATCGCATCAATTATATCAGGATAATAAACAATGAGTAGTATTACAACAAGTTCCAATAAAAATAGGATATATACATCATTTGTAGTGGATTTAAATTCGCTCAATATGTATGTAATGAAATCACTTAACAAACAAGGAATGTAAAAAATAAAATACGATATAAAACCAAGTGTGCCGTCTAATGAACGTAAATAATTATTAAATATACGATAAGCAATTGCTAAGAACCCGATTACTGATACAAATATAAGTATTAATAATATATATTGGGCCATTCCTAATTGATAATTAGAAAAATCAACGTAATTATAAAACATTATAAACGAATACGCAGCTATTAACAAATATATATAATACATTGATTGAGATTTCATTATATTCTCCGTATCTATATTCAAACCAGACATTCCCAAATATAGTGGTACAAGAATGATTGAGACATAAAATATTGTTTCGGTATTATCATATATGAAATTTGGATACTTATCAAACACGTATATAAGTATTGTAATTACTATTATACCTACCAATATGCTTGTATCTTGTATAAATTTATCGTTAGTAAATATATGTTTTACGAATCCACTAAATTTTTCAAATAATTCGGAGGTATTTTTCTTTAATTTTGGTATTAATGCTTCATTATCCATAATATATATATAATGTGTATAATATATATTACATATTTTCCATTGCTGTTTTTTCACCATGACATTCTCTACATAAAGCGACTAAATTATCAACATGATTTGACCCTCCATATTCCAATCTAACTTTGTGGTCTACTTCAAACCATGCTGTTAATTGTTTATTACAGTTCCCACACTTCCAATTTTGGTTTGATGCAACATACTTTTTCTTTGTTTCACTAACAGAACGTTTTGTACCTTTTTTACCAGAACTTATTAATACTTGCTTTGATGTCTCTTCTTTTGAATTACTGTTTCCAAGATGTGTGGATGTGAAGTTCAAAAAAGGACTGATTACATCCGTAGTATTTTTATCAACCGGCATATATTTCAAGTATTCATTTGTAGATTTTACGATTTGAGATGCTTTTGTTGGATCTTTCTTGATTAACCAATATACCATATACGAACCTATTGCTACTCCCACCATATGATAATATTTTTTCATTGATAATAATAGTTTCAAGTATTTACCATCTGTATGAATATTATATATGACTAATGATGTTATTAATAAAAAATATAGTTCAATTCTCATTTGTATATAATGACTTTATATTATTCTACAAAATAAAGATATATTAGAATCAATAATACTACAATATAAAACAAGTAAATATAGTTCTTTTTTATATTGAGAACCTTCATTAACTGTTGATTCCGGTCTTCAAACAACAACAAATATTTCATATATGCTTCTTTACGTGAAATTTCTTGTTTTCCTAATGTTTCATTTACTTTGTTATGAATAAAATGGATCCATTTTTGAAAGTCTGTACTACTATCTAAATATGGAGATACTGGATATTTATCTAATAATACCATGAATGTTTTTCGCGATTTACTATCCGGTATAAATACAGGAAAGTTCATAATAAAATCATAATATTTTCTTTTCAAAACCTTATTCGGTTTGGTTGGATAATTGTAGGATATGGTATGTAAAAAAAACCAATAATGAGGACCCCATATATCAGGATTACTTGTTGACATATATAGTGTATGTGTATATTCAAATATTACGTACTATACATAAAGGTATCATTATATACCATTATAGAATGGATAACTATTGTAATAATTGTGGAAAACCAGGACATCTATATCATCAATGTAAACTACCAATCACAAGTAATGGTATTATTGCTTTCCGAAAGAATAAATCAAATGAATTGGAATATCTTATGATTTGTCGTAAGGATAGTTTAGGGTACATTGATTTAATACGTGGAAAATATGACGTATACAATCACGAGTATATTTTGTCAATGATTAACCAAATGTCAATTATGGAGAAAGTCAATATACTCAAGTACGATTTTAATCACCTATGGACGAATGTATGGAGTATGTCACATAATAATAAAAAATACAGAAATGAGTACTCATTATCGCTTGAAAAATTTAATAATTTGAAACAGGGGTATATAGATTCATATACAAATGAAATGATATCATTCTCGACACTAATAAAAAAATCCAAGACAAAATGGATATATCCGGAATGGGGATTTCCAAAAGGGCGAAGAAATTTTCAGGAAAATGACTATAATTGTGCTATTCGGGAATTTTGTGAAGAAACAGGATATCAACCAAATCTACTTAATAATGTATCAAATATTACACCATCTGATGAGATTTTTACAGGTTCAAATTATAAATCATATAAACACAAATATTTTTTTGCGTATATTGACTATGATATTAGCAATCAAACATATAATCATCAAAAAAGCGAAGTAAGTCAAGTCAAATGGTTAACGTATGAAGATGCTTTGACACATATTCGTGATTATAATTTAGAAAAGAAGAATATATTAACGAATATCAATTCATTGTTAAAAACATATCGATTATTTGAAATGTAAAATCTCTATTAGTATTATATAATGAATAATACTAATAATATAGAAGAAGACAATATTGATACAGCAAATAATAAGAAATGCAAAGAGGGTTCAGAACTAAATCCAAAAACAAAACGTTGTGTTAAAGTATGTCCGGATGATTTTATACGCGATGATAATTTCAAATGTAAAAGTAATAAAAAAATAAAACGCGAATCCGAAAAATTGGCAACTATTTTAGAGCCAGAAAACGTTGATGTAACTACAGATAATCCACTCATTACTGCTATTACTAACGTATTTAACAGTGAAAATAAAACAAAAAAGATAAAAGAAAAATGTCCCAAGGGTACAAAAAAAAATAGAAAAACGGGATTATGCGAACCAGTAAATATTAATACAAGTAAGTCAATCGATAATGAATACAAAAATAAACGCACTCAGAAAGAATATGACGAAGTTAAATTGAAAAAATACGAAGACCGGCTTAAGAATGAAACTGACGATGTATTAGAAGATAAAACAAATGATATTGAAGTAAAAAAAAAGGGAAGAACTTCAAATACTATATCGTCTATTATTAGTGAACTTGAAAAAAAAACAGGTATCAAATATACTACCAACGATTTCATTTATAATAAAGAAAAGGTATTTACAAAGGATGATTATTTAAATATAAACTCTAGATCAGTAAGAGACATCTATCATATACTGCAATTAAAAGATCCACAAGATAAATATGTATTTCTTAATACTAAATCACGATTGGTTGATAAAATACTTGAATTGCAGAAAAACTATCAAAAAGAAAAGCAAGATGATGACGCAAATATAGAAATTCCAACTCAAGAAATTTTAAAAAAAAAACAACCATTACCAATGTCTAAATCTATTTCCATACAAAGTAAAATGGCAAGTTATAATGCGATTAAACAAAACGAACGTGTTAAACAGAAATATAATTTATTCGATCTATCTGATAAAATACCATTATCACTTATTAACAAGGACGACAAGGATATACAAAATGAATATACAAAGCAAGCATTAGTAGATGGTTCATTAATAAAACAAATAGAAAAAGATGAATACAATGATAATTTAGAAAATGACACAAACACAAATAACTATCCCACGCTCAATGACCCAAATTTTAGTAGTAAAATTTCACTTTTTAAAGAGTTTTCTGATACAAAATATAATGGAATTCTCGGTAATGTTAAAGAACTTGCAAACAAGATGTGTAGTGCGGAATTTGAATTATTACCGCATCAGCTGTTTGTAAAGAGTTACTTGTCCGAACATACACCATATAACAGTTTGTTATTATATCATGGCGTTGGAACTGGTAAAACGTGTAGTGCGATTGGTATTAGTGAGGATATGCGTAAATATATGATGCAAACTAACGCCCAACAAAAAATCATTATTGTTGCATCTCCCAACGTCCAGAAGAATTTTTATAACCAATTATTTGACGAAAGTAAACTGAAATTAGACGGAGAACATTGGAATCTTCATAGTTGTATTGGACGTTCTTTACTTCAGGAAATTAATCCCAATGATGTAAAAGGTCTTGACCGATCAAAAGTGATTAATAACATTAAAAATATTATCAAAAAATATTACCAATTTATGGGATATATTGAGTTCTCGCGATATATATTGAAAAAGATTACCGTAAGCGAATTACAAGCTGACGCCGATGTAAAGAAGGCACTTGAAAAAAGGAGAATCAAAACGTTTTTTGATAACCGCTTAATCATTATTGATGAGGTTCATAATATTCGTATTACAGATGACAATACAAATAAACAAACTGCGAAACTTTTAATGAAGGTTGCTAAGAATAGCCATAATATGAAATTACTATTATTGTCAGCAACACCAATGTTTAATAGTCACCTTGAAATTATATGGTTGACTAATCTATTGAATGTGAATGATAACAGAAGCACAATCACACAAAATGATATATTTGACTCGGACGGCGTATTTCACGAGAAAAGTGAAGACCGACCAGAAAGTGGAAGTGAATTACTACAACGCAAACTTATTGGATATGTCTCTTACATACGTGGCGAGAACCCATATGCTTTTCCGTTTCGTATCTATCCCGAGCATTTTGAACCAGACAATAATATAATTACAAAAATACCTAAAACACAATTCAATGGTGCAAATATCAATATTCCATTATCACATATACCGATTTATAATACTAATATGGGAAGTTTCCAATTAAAATACTATAATGAACTTATAGATGGTCTTCCAGAACAAACAAAAAATATGTTTGTGAAAAAGAAATTTGATGAAATAGAGAACATTGGATATTCATTATTACAGAAACCAATTGATGCTACTACTATTGTATACCCTACCAACAGTACTGACGAACCATATGATATTGGTAAAAAAGGGTTTTTGCGTATAATGAACTTCAAAACAGACAATACTATACCAATGAAATATGACTATGAATACAAGCCAGAAACAATTGAAAACCACGGTAGAGTGTTCAACCCAGAAAATATTTCCAAATACAGCGGTAAGTTCTCATCTATATCTTCAAAAATAAAAAAATCTACCGGCATAGTACTGGTATATTCTCATCACATAGAAGGAAGTATTATACCATTTGCACTAATGTTAGAAGAGATGGGGTTTTCCAGATATTCTAAAACCGAAAAGTCTAATAAAAACCTTTTCAAAGAAACTATTCGGGAACCTATCGATTACAAGAAATTAAAGCCACGTAATGCGTCTGAACCATTTAAACCTGCAAGATATTGCATAATCACAGGCGATAAACATTTTTCACCCAATAATGAACTTGATTTACAAACAATTACAAATATTGATAATAAAGATGGAGAACTTGTAAAGGTAGTCATCATTTCAAAAGCCGTAGCTGAAGGCGTTGATTTCAAATTCATTCGTCAAATACATATTGTTGAACCGTGGTATAATATGAATAGACCAGAGCAAATTATTGGACGTGGTGTTAGAAACAGAAGTCATTGTGCTCTGGATTTTGAAGATAGAAATGTTGAAATTTACTTGTATACTTCACAGGACAAAACACTGAAACATGAATCACCCGATGTGTATATGTATAGAAATGCCGAATACAAAGCCGAGAAAATAGGCAATATTACCCGGTTGTTGAAGTCCGTTTCTATAGATTGTAAATTAAATATTTCTCAAACAAATTTCTCTATGGAAAATATTAATAAAATAATGGAGAATAAGGATATGGAAATACGCTTATCCAGTGGTAAAACAGTCCAATACAAAATAGGCGACCGTCCTTTTACTGACTTATGCGATTACCAAGATAATTGCGAATATACGTGTAGTGCAACTCGTGATTATGGGAAACAAATAAATTTTTCAAACTATAAAAAATACTTTGCGAATGCCAACTATTCTATGATTTCAAGTCGCATCAAAGGGCTGTTTCAGAAACGATTTGTATATTCACAAGATGAACTTATCAAAGAAATCAATATTCAACAAGAGTATCCGAAAGAACAGATATTTTATGTTCTCTACAATATGGTTGATAATCATAGCGATATTATAATTGATAAACACCAACGTGAAGGATTTCTAATAAATAAAGGGGATTATTACGCTTTCCAACCAAAAGACATTGGTAATGAAAATATATCAATGTTTGAGCGTATACACCCTGTCGACTTCAAGAACGAATATATGACATTGGATAAAAATACAACATTAATTCAAAACGCAAAAGAAACAGAAATTGTATCGGTAGATAATGATTATAATACAATAATAAGTAAAATGGAAGAAATCAATAAACTTGTGAAACTTGATAATCCGGTATCTACCAAACACTGGTCCAGTATTGTTACAAGTAATACATTTCAAGAACTAATGTTTAACGGTATTAATATGGAAAAAGAGAAATTCATTGTTTATCTGAATTATAAAATATTGGATGAACTTGATATTGCTGATAAGATAACCATATTTAATGTTGTTTATTACAAAAAAGATAGGAGCGATTACAAAGAACAATTAATATACAGCTATTTAGCTAATAAAATCGTAGTATTTAAGAGTAAGAAATATCTTGTATTAACAGAAAATGAAAAACATAAGATTTATTTAATAGGAAAAGATACCCTTACTCCAGGTTCCCGACTTGACTATGAAAATTTGAAAATACCTATAAGTGATAAATTTTTGAAGAACAGAAATGAGATATGGACGATGTTTGGTTTTAATGAAAAAGTAAAACATAGAGAATCGCGTTTAAAAATAAAAACACTCCAAAGTGAATATAAGAGCAATAAGGGTGTTTTCTGCAACACAATAAATTACAAGGATTTTATTCTACGTCTTCAATGCATAGTTGATGGAAGTAAATGTAGCGAACCTGTTAGAGACACAGATATGCGATTCCATGGAATATTACAACACCATTTATTGGATATTAATAAGGCTTTTGATAAATCAAAGAATGATGCAACGGTTACGAGAGTAACACTGTGTCTATTTATGGAATTCCTTTTGCGGTATTTAGACGACATTAAATATAGGAATAAACGTTATTTCTTTGACATTGATGAAACAATACTTTCACAAGTTATGAAAATATAAATCAGTAAAATTGAATATGATTTACATAATAATATAAATATTATTATATAAACAGAATAACTATGAGCGACAATAAACTTTATAGCATATTTATTCAGTCACTATTAGAAAGAAAAGTTTATCTACATATGAATGAGGTTGGTAAAAACGTGAAACATAATCTGGAGACAAAGTTGAAATATGATTTGGAAGATAAATGTATCAGTGAAGGTATTATCAAAAAAGGTTCTATCAATATTATTAATTATAGTGCGGGTAATGTAATGGGAGAAAAAATATGCTTTCATTGTGTATTGGAATGTTATGTATGCAATCCAGTAGAAGGAATGTTAATTGAATGTAATGTAAAGACGATTACCAAGGCAGGAATTCATTGTGAATATATTGATAATGATGAATATGTACCATTACAAGTGTTTGTTGCACGCGACCATCATTTTAACAATAACAAATTCAATAATTTAACAGAAAATAGTAAAATTAAATGTAAGATTCTTGGAAGTCGCTTTGAATTGAATGACCCGTATATTACATCTATCGCAACAATGTATAATGATTAGGAAAATAGTATAAATACAATTCTTATTATTTTTTATATAATATGGAGTCATTGAAAAAATATATTGAAAAATGCGATAAACCTCAACATATTGATATATATAAAATTTTTAAAAAGCATAATATCCCTATTAGCGAAAACAAGAATGGTTCATTTGTAAATTTATCGAATATTACTGATGAAACGGTGATAAACGAGTTAAATGAATATATAGACCACCTTAAGAACCAAGAATGTGAGTTGAAGGAGAAAGAAGATAAAAAGCATGAATATCAAAGCTCGTTTTTTTAATTTTTACTCATATATATTTTATGGTATAAGTATAAAGGTATATGCTGTGTATATAATAACAACACACAATGCTATATAATCAAGTAGAGTTAATTGTAAGTCATATACACGGAGATAAAATTAGTAATAGTTTTGATATTACTAATTTACAGCGTTACTTCTTTACAGATACATTAAAACAGTCATTTGATTCACTATCAAATCGCGTATCAACAACTACAATTAAACGAAATACACATGAGAAGGTTAAACGCGAATTACAAACAGTAGATGTATATAAAAATAATATCACTAATACAAACGCGGAAATGAATAACAGTCGCTCACATATGAATCAACAACAATACAAAATAGACCATCGGGATACGTTATTCTGGTGTCTATATATATTACATCATGGATATTTAGAATATATGAAAATACAAATTAATTATGGAAATGCATATCTTAACGAAAAGAAGAAAGTATACGACAATCTATATAACAAAAGGGATTTAGTAAAGACTTGTAATATGAAAATTACTAATGTAGCATTCCAAGAAATTATGAGCGACCTTATTTCATATTCAAACAAAAATATTGATTATGTTTTGATGTATGCGTTCATCACACATTATAGATACAACATTATCATATTGAATAAAGATAAACAATCATTTTTCCATTTCAAAAATGATATGAATGGAGACATTACACATTTGATAGAAATAAGAAAAGGAAAATATTTCAACATATCAAAAGAAAACATGAATGACAATGAAATCAACGCAATCTATACCACATATATACTATTACATAAATATGATAAACCAATGAAAGGCGTATCATCGTATAAAGTTGACGACTTAAAAACAATTGCTGAAAAACTTCAAATTAATCACGACAAAACAAAGAAGGATGAGCTATATACAGAGATATACAAAAATATCGCATGGTAATGAAATTATTTCAAGTTTTACTATTCTAAAAATTGAAATGATATAAATATATGTAATAGTACTATATATGACATCTAATCAATCTAATAACATGAATCTGGAAGAACTCGTTCAAAAATATTTAGAAAATAAACCATTGTTATCGGGCAATAAAATGAATGAGTTTGAGATTCGTTTCGGAACTAATCCTCGTGTAGGAAAGCCAGTTAATCGTATAGACTATGAAAATGTAATCAAATATATAATGTCGTGTGGTTTTGAAACACAAAATAAAGACGGCAATAACATGTTGCGTATGACAAATGAATTTATTGATAAACGAACTGGAACAACTCGTATGTCAAATATACGTGCTGAGTTAGTCGGGGATGATGTCATCAAAGAATATTGTATTCATAACAGTTTACAAAAAATTATTGATATGGCTTCCAATAACGCAGATAAACTAAAATTCACACAGAAGATGTATGCGAATGATAAAAATGGCGAACGATTGAATCCAATCAATGTAGAACAATACAATCTCCGTGTTGCATACCAGACGGAAAATGATTTCAATATTTATTCAAATATCGCAAAAAATATTATCCAAAAATGGAGCGAGTCTAAGAAAGTATATCGTCTCATTAACAGAGTTCGTTTTTATCACAAAAAATATCCCATATATATTGATGTAAGTATAGTGAAATCATCATCAAAAAAAAATAAACAATATGTGCCACACTATACTATTCAAGAATCCAATGTGTTTAACAACATTGAAAATTATGAAATAGAAATGGAAGTAAATAATAACTCCGTTGGTGTAGGTTCAGATTACGACACATCAAATAAGTTGACAGCATCAATAAAAAAAGTTATACGCATCATCATGTCTGGTATGCAAAATACAAAATTCCCAATCACATACACCGAACAAAAAGAAATAATAAATGAATACTTATCAATGGTTCATGGAAATGAAATCCCCAAATTTGTTTCACCAAAACACTTTATTGGTCCATCTTCTTATACATTACAAATTGAAAACGTGGTTGATGAAAATGACAGTAATATTCCAAATATAAATAATAAATACTGTGTTACAGATAAGGCAGACGGTGAACGTCGGTTCCTATATATTTCAAAGGTAGGTAAGATTTATATGATTAACACAAATATGCAAGTAATATTTACAGGAACAATCACTACACAGCAAGATATATTTGGAACATTGATTGATGGTGAATATATTAAATACGATAAAAACAAGAAATACATCAATTTGTACGCGTGCTTTGATATATATTATATGAACGGAAAGGATGTACGAAATATTCCATTTGTCCTTACTGACGAAGGCAATACTACATTTCGTTTATATCATTTACAACAACTCATTTCGTCGCTGAAATTCACTCCTGTTATAAATACACTTGATACTAAATTACGTGTTAATGTAAAGACCTTCTATATTTCAAGTCCTACACGAAACATATTCACTTGTTGCAGTCAAATATTTTCAAACATTGACGACGAAGTATATGAGTACACAACAGATGGTATAATCTTTACTCCTAATGAAATTGGTGTAGGTATAAACGAGAAGGGTGACAAAATTTCAAATTTCAAAGTATCTTGGATGCATTCATTCAAATGGAAACCTCCCGAATTCAATACAATCGATTTCCTTGTATCTACAAAGAAAGATAATAGCAACCAAGATGAAATACATCATATTTATCAAGACGGTTCCAATTTACAACAAACAACGCAGATGAGTAAATATAAAACACTTACTTTGAGATGCGGATACGACCAAACAAAACACGGCTATCTCAATCCGTGTGAAGATATTTATCAAGATAATATGAGTAATAACAGAGACAAAGACGACGTCTCTAACTATAAACCTGTACCATTTGTTCCTACTGACCCATATGATTCTGACGCACATATATGTAATATATTATTGAAAAATGGCGTAATGATGACAGAAGAAGGAGAGCCATTTGATGAAAATATGATTGTAGAATTTCAATATGTATTGGATAATAAAAAAGGTTGGAATTGGGTGCCATTGCGTCTTCGGTATGATAAGACAAATGAACTACAAAACGGAATCAAGAATTACGGGAATGCATATCACGTAGCAAATAATAATTGGCGTTCTATACATTATCCTATTACTACGCATATGCTACGCACCGGACAAGATTTTCCAACATATTATCAAAACGCAGATATATATTATAACCGAAAGACCGGTCATTCATATACGCGTGGATTAAGAGATTTCCATAATCTATATGTGAAGAATAATTTGATTGGTAGCGTTGTGAATGCGGGAAATACAGTTATTGATTATTCAGTTGGTAAAGCCGGCGATATGTCAAAATGGATGAAAAATAAACCCAGGTTTGTATTCGGCATTGACATTTCAAGAGATAATATACATAATAAAATAGATGGTGCTTGTGCTCGATATATCAATAAATACAAAGAATCTTACAAATTATTTGATGCTCTCTTTGTTGTTGGTGATTCAACTCTGAATATCAAAAACGGTTCTGCGTTCGCAAATGAAAAAGACAAAAACGTATCAAACGCAGTGTTTGGTATTTCTCCCAAAGAAAAAATGCTACTTGGTAAAGGTGTGAATAAGAGCCACGGAATAGGTGCGAATGGATTTGATGTTGGTTCGTGTCAATTTGCTCTTCATTATATGTTTGAGAATAAAAACACTCTACATAACTTTATGAATAATTTATCACAAACCATTAGTGTAGACGGACATTTCATTGCGACTTGTTATGATGGAACGCAAGTATTTAAACTATTGACAAATAGTGAAAAAGGGGAAGGCGTGATATTGGAAGAAAATGATACAAAAATATTTGAAATATCAAAACAATACGACGAAACTGGGTTTCCTGATGATGAAAATTCATTGGGCTACAGCATCAATGTTTATCAAGAAACAATTAATAAATACTTTATTGAATATCTTGTGAATTATAATTATCTTGTTAGTGTAATGGAAGATTATGGGTTTATACCATTGAGTCTTGAAGAAGCAAGTCAAATTAATATGCCAAGCTCTTCAGGTCTATTCTCTTCATTATACTCGCAAATGGAAAAAGAGAAAAATACGAAGTTTTATGGAAAAGCGTTGGATATGTCCCCAAACGAAAAGAAAATTTCATTTTTGAACCGATATATGATTTTCAAAAAAGTGCGAAATGTAGACGGACAAAATATTATGAAATTGGCAATGAAAAATTATGAAATGGTTGATTTGGAGCCAACTAAAAATGACGAACACAATGAAACCAATATTGTTGTCAAAGAACAACCAGTGAAATCCAAAAAAACTGGTAGAAAACGTGTAATCTAAGCTTACTTTACCTTGTAAATCAATATAAACATTTTTTAATGTATCATAATAACGATTATGACATATTATATTTTACCAAGTTCACAATTGACTTTATTTAATCAAATTAATATTGAATTTAATGATGAATTACCAAAGATTTATTTATCTCATTCGCTTTCTAATTACTTGAATAGTATTAAGGAAAAGATTACAAACAATGAACTGAACTGGGATAATACAAAACGATATACCAATCCGTACGAATACATTCATACATTGATACCAGATAAGAAAAAATATATTTCAAAATATAAACCCCTTTCACGTTCTTATTTCAAAATGATTGAGATGACTCATTTATTCAAACTATTAGAAAAATATTCAAATCAACCTATAAATACATTTCATCTTGCTGAAGGTCCAGGTGGTTTTATTGAAGCGATATTAAATATTCGTAATAATCCAACCGATACATATTATGGAATGACGATTATTGACAATAAACAGGACGATAATATACCTTCGTGGAAAAAAAGTCAGAATTTTTTGAGAAATCATCCCAATATTGTAATCGAAAATGGCGCAACCAATACCGGAGATTTGTTAGATGTACGCAATTTTGAGAGTAACTATGTAAAATATAAACACTCTATGGATATTATTACTGCTGACGGTGGATTTGATTTTTCCGAAAACTTTAATCTCCAAGAAATTAATATTCATCGTCTATTATTCGCACAAATATGTCATGCTATTATTATGCAAAATTACAATGGTAGTTTTATATTAAAAATTTTTGATTGTTTTAGAATAGCTACAGTAGATATACTATATATTTTATCATCATTGTATGAAAAGGTCTATATTGTTAAACCACATACAAGTCGGTATGGAAATTCAGAAAAATACATCGTTTGTAAAAAATTCAGATACAGTAAACATCGCCATTCAGAAATATTAATCAAAATATACCATAAATTACACCAAGCAATGAGTGATATGAGAAATAATAAAACACAGTACATTCATCGTTTTATAAATATTGATATTTCTTCATTCTTCTTGAATAAAATTCAAGAATATAATGCAATCTTCGGACAACAACAACTTGAAAATATTGCGTATACATTAACATTATTGAAAGAATTTACAGAAGACAAGAAACATTCATTGGTGCGAAATAATATCATTAAATGTATTCATTGGTGCGAAAAATATAATGTGCCTTTTAATAATATACCTGGTATTCTCGTAAGATAAATTATTTTTTTTATATATATAAAGAGTATGTATATATTATATTATATATATATACATAGATACCACACATACTACTATTTATGAGCGATACCCCTAAGCAACATATTTCTCTTGTCGTATGCGGACACGTAGATGCTGGAAAGTCTACAACCACGGGACATCTAATCTTCAAGCTTGGTGGTATTTCCGAACGTGAAATGCAGAAGCTTCAGGCAGAGGCCGACCAACAAGGTAAAAGTTCATTCGCATTTGCCTACTATATGGATAAAGACAAAGCTGAGCGTGAGCGCGGTGTTACCATCAATTGCACGACAAAGGAATTTTATACAGATAGTTATCATTACACCATTGTAGATGCTCCCGGTCATAGAGATTATGTTAAGAACATGATTACTGGTGCTGGATGTGCGGATGCCGCACTCCTTCTTGTACCCGCAGAAGCAGGAGGATTTGAAACAGCAATCGCACGCGGAGACCACGCATCCGGAGAAGTTCAAGGACAAACACGACAACACGCGCGTCTGCTTGGACTACTTGGCATTGAGAAGCTTATTGTCGGTGTAAACAAGATGGACTCTTGTAATTGGTCCGAACAGCGTTTCAATGAAGTTAAAGAAGAGATGACGAAAATGATTCAACAAGCGGGGTTCAAACCCAAGCAAGTCGCTTTTATCCCTTATAGTGGATATGCTGGTGAAAACTTGGTAGAACCCACTGATAAAATGCCTTGGTTTAAGGGATGGAAGGCAAATGTATCCAAAGATGAAGTGGTTGAAGGAGTAACACTTTACGATGCTCTTGAAAAGCTTGTTCGTCCCCCGAAACGTTTTCCTGAAAAGGACTTACGTATTCCTATCAATGGTATTTACAAAATCAAGGGTGTCGGTGATGTCATTACTGGACGCATCGAGCACGGAACACTTAAATCCGGAGATGTTGTACGTGTTGCACCTCGCGGTATTGAAAATCTAAAGGTATTTAGTATTGAGATGCATCATAAAAGTTGGCCGAGTGCTGGACCCGGAGATAATGTGGGAATGAATATCAAGGGTTTGGATAAAACGAATTTACCTAAGGTTGGAGATGTTATTTCACTCCAAAAAGGCAGCGTCCTTGAACCTGTTGAAAGTTTCACCGCACAAATTGCCGTCCAGGAACATCCAGGACAACTTAAACCGGGGTTTTCGCCTTGCGTTCACGTAAGAACTGGTAAATCCGCGTGTAAAATGACAAAGATTCATTGGAAGATGGGTAAGAAAACCGGAAATGAAAAAATGGAGAATCCTCCATTCCTTGAGCGTGCCGAAAGTGCCGAAATTGTATTTGAACCCCAACAGCCCCTTTATCTTGAGAAGTTTGACGATTGTCAGGGTCTTGGTCGTATTGCGGTAATGGATTCCAATCAACTTGTTATGCTTGGTAAAGTAACAGATGTTAAGTACAAGCCGTACAAGAAGTAAAATATGCGTCTTGAATATTCTATATCATAAATATAATTCTGTATTTTTATGATATATCACTACTATATTGTAACTAATTTGCTTTTATTTTAGTATCTAATTCATTATGTAATGTCAGCCTACGATGGAATCTTAAGTTTTTCAATCCTACTGTGTTTATTTTGTCTTGATACATTTCAAAATTATCCACTATATTTTTTGCCATATCCAATATTTTGTCAAATTTACACCATTGGACGTGTGGAAAGATATCCAAATCATTCATCAATATAGACTCGTCAGATAACACAATCTTATTTGCAAATAGTAATCTGTCGCAACGAATATGTTCGAATATATTGAAACATTCAAAATGATGGACGTTAATAATTACCTTACATTTTCTTATTAATGAATCGCGTTCTTTCCCCCACCCCATTATATTTATGCTTGTCATATTTCTACTTTGTAAGTCGTTCCATAACTTCGTTCGCCTGTATGTTAATTTTGAATTTACTGTATCCGATTGTTTCGGTAATGCATTAATTATACCTATATCGTATTCGTATTCATTTACTTTATTATATAATTGTATTTGGTCTTGCAAGTTGAATTGGTAAGGTAAATAGACAATTGGCTTTTTTATTTCTACTTGTTGGTCTTTTGCATATGCTTGGATATAATTTATATTTGCAATACTGTAATCTGCTATTTGGATGTTTTCCTTTATTAAATTTAATATGTGTTTTACACGAACATCCTCAGATAACATTTCTACATTCAAATAGATACATCTGTTCTGAGATAACATAAGTTCTATCACGTTTTTTTCTATTTTATCAGTATGTAACCACATTTGTGTAAATACATAAATATTTTTTGTTTGTAAATATTTATTAATTGATAATTCTGAAAGATGAATTATATCATCAAATATATTAAGAGAATAAATATAGTCTTCTAAAACCTTTGGAATACGTGTATTATCATCTTCTATTGTTACCAATACATAATGTCTATTATTATACATCAATCTATAATAATATAATTAATATATTATTATTTATTTACTATTATAATTAAATTATATTCGCAAAAGTTTTGGGGACACATCGGGTTATTGAACCATCACTGTTGAACTTAGGCGTACATTTCAAAGGGTAACCTATCTTGTCTTTAATAGTATATCCATTTGCAGGAACACCGTATGCCAACGCATTTGCGACATTCTTTCCATATGCGGTTTGATATGAGTATGCTGAATTTGTAATTGAATTGTATTTTAATCGTTGAATACGAGAACTTGAAGACACAGCACCTTGTTGTCCGTATTGAGGATTATTCGGTTTATAATAAAGGGGAATATAACGGGTTTTAATTTTAGATTCAGATTGAGAAGAAAATACAACATCGTTTAAATCTTGAACACCACCAATATTGATAATGGGATAATCACCAGAACTAAACCCTGTTGCTATAACAAATTCATTCGCGGTTATACGTAATCCGGGAACAACAGTTACAGATGGTATAGTCCAAGTTGTAATTGTTACGCCAAATTCATCCTTGGGTAATTGATAATTATTCGTATCAAATATTGTAGTATCAGCAGGCGTAACAACCAATTGCATTTTCTTTAACGAATGATTATAGAAAACACGAATTAATGTAAGACGAACATTACCTATCTTCTCTACAATATAGTGTAAATTACTTACCATTACATTTTGTAGTACATTATTTAATTCAGCATCATAGTATTTGCCTGAGGGTATAGTAACAGTATAATAATTACCATCTATCCATTGATATTCGAACGTAGTATCTAATGCGAATGTATACGTTTCACAATGGGTTGTACTATTACTTGAATATACATTTTGAGTAGCACCTGGTGTTCCTGGTTTCACAGTGTCATCACCTTGACGAACATAGAAATATTGATTTTGGTTATGGGTTCGCGAACGACTTTCTAAATATTGCTTAGTTGATGAATAGAATTTACGATTATTCATTCCACTACTTCTTACACGTCTTAACGCATCACCAGATTTTGAGAATGGTAAACCAGGCACAGAACAGGGACTTTCACATTTGTTTTCGTTATAATTAAAATCAACAACTTGTTGAGAACCACTACAGTTGGATGCTTTTGAATTCACTATTGTAGCACCAGGTGTTTCCATCATAAATACACTCGCATTTATTTTTTCATTGCAGTTGTCTGAATTTAATTCGCGACGATATATATTTAATGGGTTTGCTTTAAACATATTGGGAATTGTTGACTTATTTTTCTTTTTTACAGTTACAACTTCATTAAATGTTCGTCCCTTCCATTGAATAATAGATGTAGGCATTATATTATATATTTATACTATATACCTACATAAAAATGGATATATTTACTAATAATTCATTCGAACAAATAATTTTGATTTTTATCTTGTTTTTTTTCTTGTATATCATTTATGATTATTACAACGCTTTGGAAAGACGACGATTTATACCATTTTTCAAATATATACATTAAATCATATATAGAATTTACACTATTCTATATATCGAAATGATTATTACCTTATATATGGACGACATTGACTATAACTATATTGATTTCCTAGATTCAAAAGAAAATAAGATTACAAATGGATTATTTACTAAGATTATATACTCCAATTCAACATTCACTATGTCTGGATTATTTTTTTATTTTCCAATCAATGTTACAAATATTAACAGTAACTACAATCGGACATTTATTAATTTTGATATCAATGACGTCTTAAATAATAAAATTATAGACTATTTATCGGGTATTGAGAATAATGTTTTATCTATGTATAATTTTTCAAAAAATAAGGAGTTGAAATTCCTACTCAAAGAACAACTAGGTTCGGGCTATATCAAGGTTCATTCAGAAGATAATAATAATGATGTGGAGTCTAAATATATTGTTAAAATATCTGGAATATGGGAGAATGAAAAAAATATCGGAATCACTTATAAAATTATTACAATCAAGGATACAATTATTTACTAAATTGTTGTTTGTATTTTTCCAAAATCGTATGTGGAATTAGTTCGTTTTGATGTTCCACTAATTTTTTACAACATTTATTAATGGTGACTTCGCTGACATTACAAGTGGTCCGAACATCCTTCTTACTTATATTAAGATTGCAACATTGTCCTATAAAGTATATCACCCCCGATGCAATTGCGTGCGGTATATTATTCGCAATAATATCCTTCTTCTCTATTTTCTTTATCACAAATTTACACAACATTACCATTTCTTGAGTCATATTGAGTTTACTACAAAATCGGTCGATAAACGACATTGGTGTAATTGTAGAGAATGTGGTTTGTAAATCAATATCCTTATCGCGTTCAATATTATTCAATATATTCACAGCCATAGAACATCCGTATGTAGCACTTGCCTTGTCTAAAGCAAATATTTCGGCGATTTCGTAAGCATTACGCGGACACCCATTCAAACGACACGAGATATAAATGGACGCTGCTTTTATTCCATCACGATTTAATCCGCGAAACATCTTTTGTTCCGATACATCTTTATGTATTTTCATCGCACAATCAATGAAGATTTTGGGTATGCCTGCGTTATGCGCCATTGTTGTAATAAACTGAAATTCGTCATAAAGTGCCTTTTCGCGATGAGGCATCGCATTCCATTGCGTCCATTTCCGAATTTTCTGCATTTCAAATGATGATTTACCACTTGTCATTACTTTACAACCAAAAGACGATTCCAATAACAGTGGATTTATCGGGGTTCCACAACGGGCAAGATCCTTCTGTGAGCGATCATCACTTCCATAGAATGACCATTCTGGTGACATGTCTAATACATCCTTGTATATCATAGCGCATTCTTTGTTCGTACACGTTGGAAAATCATGG
>Ga0209632_10001178_pt1 | contig 26922 bp, 25 predicted proteins | sample COG_10_FD_184754 | JGI IMG/M metagenome (GOLD analysis project Ga0209632, IMG submission 184754) | Pelagic Microbial community sample from North Sea - COGITO 998_met_10 (SPAdes) (version 2) | ecosystem: Environmental > Aquatic > Marine > Neritic zone/Coastal water | place: Helgoland, sampling... | reverse complement strand
CGCCCATCCATCATCTCCTCAAAGCCAGTAAAATCAGAAACTTCGACAACCTTAGCTGTTATCTCTCTGATGGCTTTATAAGTTCCACCAGTTGAGATTATTTTGACATTTTGATCCAGCAAGAATTTCACCAGCTCACTAAGATTAGTTTTATCTGAAAGACTGATTAATGCTGTTTTTGGCTGAATAAGATTCATAGTTTTTCCAGGATATTGTAGCGCTTAAGCTTTTTTCGAAGAGTAGCGCGATTGAGACCCAGTATCACGGCCGCTTTTGATTGATTGTTGTTTGTAAACCTCATCACAGCGATTAATAGTTCTGGTTCCACCTCTCCCATGACCATCTCATAGACATTTGCAGGCTCCAGGCCCCCTAAAGCTTTAAAATATTTACCCATAGCCTTTTTAACCTGCTCACTTAATGTCTTGGACTGAGGGTTTTTATTGTCTGATTTGTTGGGCATATTATGCGATTACGGCGTAAATACTAAAGTTTACAGCTGATTAAAAATTGCTCAACCGTATTTATAAATTAATTGTAGTTTTTTTACTGTCACCCAGCTCAAGTTTTATAACCACTCCATTTTCTAACCATATTTCAGTTCTAGAGGCATAGCCTGGGTGAAAAGAGGCCATGGTATTTTGCTTTGATAGGTAGGAGATCAGTGCATTAATGACCATAAAGTGTGTAGTCACAATGACATTTTTTTTGCAGCCTTCGACCCAAAGAATTAAATTTTGCCTCCAGGCTTTAACTGGATCTGGCAATTGATCTATTGGCATTGTAAAAATACTTGTGAGCCATTCTTTTTTATCTTCAGCCTCTATCTCTTGAGATGGGATCTCACTCAAAATATCTAGAACTACAAATTGTTTTTGTTGATTGAGCTCAATAGGCCGCATTGTTTCTATGGCTCTTATTTTTGGGCTAGACAATAATCCATAACCTAAAAATTTTTCTCCAAAAGTTTTGCTAACTTCCTTGGCTTGCACCACACCATTAACACTGAGCCCAGGATCGGGATGCTCAGACCAAGCTGAAGCCGCTTCACCATGCCGAACCAGAATAATGTGAGTTTGAGTCATATGAAAAAATACCTATTATAATAAGTTTATGAGAACACCTAGAATGTTATGTGCTGAGTTGAACTCTACAACCATTCATTGCACAAACATAAAACAAATTCATCACCTTGCCAAGGTGCTGAGAGTAAAGCCTGGTCAGTCATTGCAGCTGTTTGATGGTCGAGGAGGTCTAGCCAAAGGAACAATTGCTGAAATCACCAAAATATCTATTGCGATCACTGTTACCAATGTTATCTCTCAAATAAACCCATATCATCGAGCCTATCAGGCAATTATTCCATATATTAAAAAAGAAAATTTATTTTACTTAGTCCAGAAACTAGTAGAAATAGGCATTAACTCGCTTGTCATCTTCAAACCCGAGCATGTGGATCAATCTCTTGCAAAAAAAGATACAGATAAAATTCAGGGGAGAGTAGAGGAAGCCGTGATTCAGGCCTGTGAGCAATCAGGCTGTAATTACCTACCTTCTATTACTTACTTTGATAGCTTAAATGTAGCCATGGATCATGTGTTAGAAGGTTCGAAGCCTGAAAATGTATTTGTGCTCGATACAATTGCTGATAAGTTAGCAGGTAATATGAATAAATGCGATGCTGAAATGATTAGTTTTGTAACAGGCCCTGAATCGGGCTTTTCCAACAAAGAGCGATTGCTGCTGGAGAGCAGTCACCTCTCTAGTTTTACAATTGGGCACTATGTTTTGAGAGCAGAGACAGCTCCTCTAGTTGCACTATCTAGATTGCATTTCTTGCATGGCGAAAACTCATGAAAAATTCTACATCGTTATTTGTTACTGATCCCTTGAGCTCTTTGAATCCTAAAAAAGATACTACCATTCTTTGGATGCAGGAAATTGCAGCGCAGGACGGACATATATATCAGTGTGAAATTAGTGATTTGATATATTGCGATGGCTTAACTCAAGCAACAGTTTCAAAAATTCCTGACCCACTTTCTAATCCTCAGGTCGCCCTTTCTGTAGACCAATTGATGGCTCTAAATGATTTTAATGTGGTGTACATGCGAAAAGATCCTCCGGTGAACGAGGATTATATGAATGCCCTGCATTTGTTATCTCAGGCTAAGCAAGAGGGCGCAAATGTCATGAATGATCCTGACTCATTAAAAAAATTCAATGAAAAAATCTTTGCACTGCAATTTAGCCAATGGATGCCAGACACTAGAGTGATCTGCAAAAAAGAAGATTTACTAAGCTTTAAAAAGAAACATGAAATAATTATTTTGAAACCATTGGATGGTATGGGCGGAGAGTCTATCTATAAATTTGAAAATTTATCTCCACAGCATTTAGATATTTTTCAAGATCTAACTAATAATTTTCAAACTATGGTGATGGTACAGAATTTTTTACCTGAGATATTTGATGGCGACTATAGAATTTTAATTATTCATGGCAAGCCTTTTCCTGTGGCATTGGCGCGCATCCCTCAGGGTGGAAGCTTTAAAGGCAACCTTGCTGCAGGTGGCAAGGGTGAAGCGCGAGCATTAAACCCAATTCAACAAGAGGTAGGAGAAGAGATTGGCAAGCTACTTTTAGCTCAGGGTATTACTTTTGCAGGCATTGATATGATTGGTAATTACTTAACCGAAATTAATATTACAAGTCCCACGGGAGCGAGAGAAATTTTAAATCAAACTCAGCAAAATCCTATCACAGCATTTCTGGAATCTCTTTAGTCGTGCAACCTCTCATATACAAGCAACGCATTCACAGATGGGGTTTTCGAAAATCTTTTTTTGCATCCTTGGGCTTTCATGTATTTATCTTATTTGGCATCAGCTTTGCTGTTATTCAGCAGCCTTGGAAATTTCAAGAAGAAACCATTGTTAATATTAAATTTGCAAACTCAGCATTTGATATGGCTGGTCAATCTTTGGGAGCCGACTCTCCTTCAAAACAAAATACAAAACCTGGTGCCTTAGTTACCCAAGATGTAACACTGCAAACAGATTCTCAGTTTAGCGTTAGGCGTTTAGAGTCGAACTCTACGCTTAATAGTTTTGAGGCAGTCTATCTTAATGCCTGGCAGCGCAAGATTGAGATGGCCGGGTACTATGAAATCGCATCATCTAATCTAGCTAAAGGACAGTTCAGAGTGCAAATTAAATCCGTGATTGATGCTCAAGGAACTTTATTATCTGCGGAGATATTAGAATCCTCAGGTGACCAGCTGCTTGATAAGATGGCCCTAAGAATTTTAAGAAAATCTTCGCCGTTTCAACCATTTTCTGCGGAGATGCTATCGAGATATGAGCAACTAGAAATTATTCGAGACTGGAATTTTACAAATTCTTAATGATGCAAATTCTAGCCTTTGATTATGGAACTAAACACATTGGTGTGGCAGTTGGGCAGACCATTACAGGAACTTCTTCACCCCTGACCATCCTGAATGTTCAAAGAGAAGGGCCAGATATTTGGCGCACCATTGTTCAATTGGTTGAAGAATGGAAACCTGATCGCTTGCTTGTGGGCCAGCCCCTGAACATGGACGGTACACCTAGCGAGATGATGAAAAAAGTCAATAAGTTTTATATTAAATTACAGGCACAGACGGACATTCCCTGCGAACTGGTCGACGAAAGACTAACCTCTTTTGAGGCCAAGCAACTTTTAGAGCCTGATTCAAAACCAATACGCATTGATGACTTGGCAGCAAAAATTTTCCTTGATACCTGGATGAAGCATCATGTCAATTCCTAGTAGTTTCATTGATCAGCTCATTGATCAATCTGATATTGTCGAGGTTGTTGGGCGAAGACTTCAGCTGAACAAAAAAGGTTCTAATTTTTGGTGTCTTTGTCCCTTTCACGATGACTCAAACCCCTCCATGGCCGTTAACCAAGACAAGCAATTTTTTTACTGCTTCGTTTGCCAGGAGTCTGGCAATGCCATCCATTTTCTTAGGCAATATGAGAATTTAGATTTTGTAGATGCTATAGAAACATTGGCAAGCTCTTTAGGTTTAACGGTCCCATACGAGAACACCAAACAAGATAAAATTAAACCAAGCGGCTTGGTTGAGCAAGCTGTGATGTTTTATCAAAAGAATCTCAAAACCAAGGCTGCAGAAAAAGCAGTTCAATATCTCAAGGATAGAAATATTACCGGAGAGACTGCCCAGAAATTTCATCTTGGATTTGCAGAAGATAAATGGGATGCGTTATCCAATCATCTAGGAAAAAATATTCCTGTTAATGAGTTAGAGGCTTCAGGTCTTTTTAGCCACAAGGATAATAAGTTCTACGATAGATTTAGAGGAAGAGTGATTTTTCCAATCCGTAATATTAAGGGTGAATTTATTGCAATGGGCGGAAGAATCATTGATGAGGGGGAACCTAAATATCTTAACTCACCTGAAACTGCATTTTTCAATAAATCAAATGAGTTATTCGGATTGTTTGAAGTTAAAGATGCTCAAAAGAAAATCTCTTCCTTAATAGTGGTTGAAGGCTACATGGATGTCATAGGCCTGTATCAGCATGGCATCAAAAATGCTGTGGCCACACTAGGTACAGCCGTAACACCAAGCCATGTTGCCAAAATTATGCGCTACACCAATAAAATATTTTTTGCATTTGATGGAGATTTAGCTGGAGGCAAAGCTGCTTGGAAGGCAGTAGAAAACACTTTTCCTATTATCAGGGAAGACGTCAACATTCATTTTGTTTTCTTTGATGAAAGCCATGACCCAGATTCATACATCAATGAATTTGGACTCCAGGCTTTTCAAAAACTCTTGGATGAATCTACCTCTCTTTCAGAGTACTTTTTATCAAAGGTTAAAGACTTTAATCTAGAAACCCTGGAAGGGCGATCACAAGCTGCGGCTTTTGCCATACCGGTCATTCAAAAAATTAATAATGCTGTTATCAAAGAGATTTATGCAAACGAAGTCTCTCAGCTGTGTGGCATGGATGTCAAAAGTATGCATGTTCCCAAAGAATCTTATAGACGAGACCAATCCTCGGGTCAGTCGCCTGTTACCCCAGCCATCCCAGTGCGAGTTAAGGCCCTAATTAATATTTTTAGTGCATTGCTGAAGCATCCTGTTATTGCTCAGAAAAATATTTTTGTAGGTCTAAGAGGGGATCCAAAATTCGATTTCTTATTTGAGGTCATTGATCTATATAAGCAGACCCCAGATATCAAGCCCTCTAGGGTTCTTGAGGCTCTTGAGTCTCCTCAAATTCAAGGTTATTTCTCTCAAGCAGTTATTGCGGAATTAGATTTATCCGAGGAAAATGCTCTCAAGCTGGTAGAAGATTGCATCAATGTTTTGTTAAAAAATCAAAAAGAAAGAGAGCAAATTCTTAAAGACAAGTATAATGTCAGATCGATTACATCGGCAGAGCGAAGAGATTTACAACAAATCATCTTAAAGAAAGAAGAAATATTAGATGATGATCGAGATTGGTTGCAAAAATTAAGTTCAAATCAGGATTGAAAAACTGAAATTTGGCATCATATAGAGCGAACATATTAATAAGAGGCAGTGAGTGGATAAGCTAAAGAAACAAGGTTCAAGAATAGCAGAGTTAATTGAGAAAGGCCGAGAACAAGGTTACCTTACCTATGCTGATGTGAATGATCACCTGCCTGAGGATATTTCTGATCCTGATCAAGTCGATGAAATCATTGGAATGATTAATGACCTGGGTCTTCAAGTCCATGAAACTGCGCCTGATGCTGATACTTTAATGTTGTCTGAAAACTCTTCAGACGATGATCAAGATGAGATAGCTTTAGAGCAAGCCGCAGAAGCATTGGCTGCTGTAGAAAATGAAACAGGCAGAACCACTGACCCTGTCCGCATGTATATGAGGGAAATGGGTACAGTAGACTTGTTGACCAGAGAAGGCGAAATTGAAATCGCAAAAAGAATTGAAGAGGGCATGCGAGACCTTCTTGCATCAAGCGTCAATTACCCTGGAATTGTTGAACACATTATAGATTTTTACGAATTAGTGAAGCTCGAAGAGAAGAAATTAGGCGAGCTGCTGACAGGTTTTTTAGAAGAAATGAAAGAAGTTCCATCTGCTGGACCCGGCAGTGAAAAAGCTAAGCAGCTAGAAGAAAGCGATGAAGAGGTTGATAATGGCCCAGACCTTGTTGAAGTGAAGAAGCGCATGACGAATTTGAAACGTCAATTCAACAAAACACATAAAGTTGTTGAATCTAAGGGAAGGCATTCAAAAGAAGCTAAAGTTGAGTTTGCTAAATTGAGCTTAATCTTTCAGTTTTTAAAATTCTCACCAAAAATGTTTGAAGACTTAGCTTTCATTGCCCGCAAGGATTTAGCAGAACTGCGGTTGCATGAGAAACGTATTCAATATCTTTGCGTGAAATCTGCAAAAATTCCTAGAAAAGATTTTATAGGTATGTTCCAAGACAATGTCACAAAAGTGAAATGGATTGATTCACTGATGACTAATAAAAAGTATTCTAAAAAATCTCTGGAGCACATTAAACCAGATGTAGTGATTGCTCAAAAATCCATTAAAGGGCTCGAAGACCGAGTAAGCCTAAGCATTAAAGATATCAAAGAAATCAATCGCGCCATGTCAATGGGCGCAACCAAGATGCGTAGAGCAAAAAAAGATATGGTTGAGGCTAACTTACGTTTAGTTATATCCATTGCTAAAAAATATACAAACAGAGGATTGCAATTTTTGGATCTGATCCAAGAAGGCAACATTGGTTTAATGAAGGCAGTAGATAAGTTTGAGTACAGAAGGGGTTATAAATTTTCTACCTATGCAACCTGGTGGATTAGACAGGCGATCACTCGCTCTATCGCTGACCAAGCAAGAACGATCAGAATCCCAGTGCATATGATTGAAACAATCAATAAGCTTAATCGCGTGTCTCGTCAAATGATGCAAGACATGGGAAGAGAGCCAACGCCTGAGGAGTTAAGCAAAGAGCTTGATATGCCTGAAGATAAGGTCAGAAAAGTTCTCAAGATTGCAAAAGAGCCTATCTCTATGGAGACACCAATTGGGGATGATGAAGACTCAAACTTAGGTGACTTTATCGAAGACACAGTCATCCATTCGCCTCTTAAAAATGCAACCGAAGGCAGCCTACATTTTGCAACTGACGATGTTCTCTCATCCTTGACTGCAAGAGAAGCAAAGGTCTTGAGAATGCGTTTTGGTATTGGCATGAACACTGATCACACATTAGAAGAAGTTGGTAAGCAATTTGATGTCACAAGAGAAAGAATTAGGCAGATTGAGGCAAAGGCTTTAAGGAAGCTCAGACACCCAAGCAGGTCAAGCCATTTAAAAAACTTCTTGGATGATTAAGTAACTTTATTTCCAAGTTCCTTTCCTGCCTGACAAGTCCCAGTGTACTCTGCTCCAAAATAACTTGATCCGTCGTTCCACATAAATTTTTGCAAAAAATTTACTGTATTTTGGCAAGGGAATAAAAGATTTGCAGCCTAGGCCGTCTATTATTTTAAGAGCCATCAACCCTTTCTCTTTTTTAATCACAATGTTGTGTGGAATTAAGTTTTTAGTCAGCACTAGATGTTCTCGCAACCAAGATTCAAAAGTATTAATTGCTTGGATGATTTCTTTGGTTAAGCCCTCCCTGAAAAGATAAGCCTCTAAAGTCTCTGCGATGCCATCATGGCTTTTAATGAGCTCTGTCTCTGAAGCAGAGCCTAAAGTTGTTTCAACCATCCCATGCCATCTTGCCAGGTGATCCCAAACTGCATCACTTGAAGTTTTGGCAATGGCACTTTGTTTGTAGGCTTCTTCTTCTCTTAAATTATCGTCAAAACTACTTTTAACTCTTAATTTTTTGTACCAAACTGCGTTGCTTTTTATCTCTGCAATTAAATCTTTGTGCATGACCTTGAGACAGGTTTGAGGATTCTCAGGGTTGATAAAGCATTTTCTATTGCCACCTTGTGCAAATGATTGCACCTCATTTAGATTTATCATTTTGTTATAATAACGCATGATAAAAATCACAGCATCATCAATGCTTGCTCAAAAGGTTTATTCTTTGCAATAGCTAGATATACTGTGCTTCTTAATGCGAAGAGTTACGGGCCTGTAGCTCAGTTGGTTAGAGCAGTGGACTCATAATCCATTGGTCGGAGGTTCGAGTCCTCCCGGGCCCACCATTATAAGTAAGAAAAATTACATCATTTCCCAGTTTGATTTAAAGTATGCTCTACGATCTCAAAAAAAAAGGCAGCATATGCAAAAAGATATAGACATTATTATTTACGGAGCCACAGGCTTTACAGGTCAGCTATGTGTTAAATATTTTCAATCATTAAATACCGAAGTGAAATGGGCAATGGCAGGGAGAAATAATGAGAAGCTCCAACAAGTAGCCCAAGATCATGCGGTGGCAGTAGAAATTTTAATTGCTGATTCAGATGATGAAATGGCATTAGATATCCTCACTTCAAGAGCTAAAGTTATTTTATCTACCACAGGACCATTTCATAGATACGGCTCAAAGCTTGTTGCATCCTGCGTGAAGAACAGCGCTCATTATGTAGATATCACAGGTGAAAATTTCTGGGTTAAAGACCTTATCGCCAAGCATCATGAAGAAGCATCGGCAAAGGGTGTCAGAATTATTCCTTCATGTGGATTTGATTCGATTCCTTCTGATTTAGGAACTTTCTATTCAGCAAAAAAATTAAACAAACCCATTAAACGCATTGAGTCCTTTCACTCATTTCAGGGCGGAGCTTCAGGCGGAACTCTTGAGACTATGTTTTCGATGGGTGATTTAGATTTAGGCGATGATCTATTAGATCCCTATTTACTTAATCCCGAGGGCTCATACACACAGGAGCAAAAAGATCAAAGCAGTGACAGGGTAGGCATTGCTAGAAAAAGTGAGATTAATGCATGGTCTGGTCCATTTATTATGGCGGCTGCTAATACAAGAGTGGTTCGACGAACTGAAGCGTTACTAGGCTTGAGACAAGAATCTTATGGTTCTAATTTCACCTATCAAGAACACGCATTTCATCAAAGCTGGTTTAGTGCTTTTAAGTCTTTAATAATTACAGGAATATCTGTCCTGGTACTAATGTCTCCCTTAAAAAGAGCTGTAAAACCATTCTTACCTAAACCAGGAGAGGGTCCCTCAGAAGCTGTGCAAGAAAATGGATGGTTTGATTGCAAGTATATTGCTGAGACAGAGGACGGAGAGAAATCAGTCTTTCATATGCATGGTAAAGGCGATCCTGGGTATAAAGTTACCTCAAAACTTGTTTCAGAATGCGCTCTCTGTCTAATTGAGGATGCAGAAAGTCTTCCTGGTGGCTTTGAGTATGGCGGAATTCTGACTAGCGCTGCAGGCTTAGGCAATCCTTTGATCGAAAGACTATCTAAAGTGGGCATCAATTTCGAAGGGCCTATTTAATCCAGCGTATCTATTTAGAATCATCCTTCAGATTATTTTCTTTCAGGTATTTCTCCCAATCCTCCCAATCATGAGGTGTTCCTGCTCTCGGCTTAGTTAAATCATTTGCTCTTCTAAGAGCTTTGGTTTGCAAAGATGTTTTCTTGTCTTGAAAAAATCTTTTAAAGGTTTGTTTGATCTGATCTTTCATTTAAAAGCGCTCATTTTTAGGCATAATCATCAGATGAAATTAATAATATCTCTTTTAATAGTAGTATCAATGAATTCTTTTGCAAAATCCTTGAATGATCCTCAGGCTTGGCAGGGCATCACCGATCGGGTGATGGGAGGCAAATCCGATTTAGTTATCGCACATCGTGATGGAGTATTTACAATGTCAGGCATTGTTACCACCGAGAATAACGGAGGCTTTGTCAGACTGTCTAACAGGGTGGACATTGATAGCAATGATTTTCAAGGTGTAAAATTTCAAGCTAAGGGTAACAACGAATCCTATGAAGTGCATATTACTCTTAAAGGTTTTAAGATTCCGCCCTGGTCCTATCTCAGCAAAGCATTCGAAGTAACCGATGAGTGGCGAGAGTACAGAATTGCATTTAAGGACCTAAAAACCAATGGATTTAACGCCACCTCGATGAAGCCTAAGAATATTAGAGATTTAAGTATTGCAGGTTATGGCAGGGATTTTGAGGTTGATCTAGCAATTAAAGATATTAGCTTATTTTCTGATTGATCGGCCCATCACAGCAAGTGCAGCGCTAGCTATTTTGCTTTAAGTGTTCTAGAAGCTGCCCTTCAAATAATATCAAGATCTCTGGCTCAATTAGATGTCTCATTTGAGAAATAATCTCTAGATTGCTGTCAGGGATTAAACTATGCATTTTTCGTGCATTTTTTACATGAATCATTGGATCATGCTCACCATGAACAATGAAGGTAGCTGCTTTAATTGTTTTAACTTTTTGCAGTCGACCTTTAGAGGCCAGAATGGCTAATAATTGCCTGCCATATCCCGATCCATCATTGGAGCGCTCAAAATTTCTTAGAGTATCTTGCCTGAACTGAGGTGTGTCCACCTCCCTTCCCTCCATTCCAATCAGTGATACAAACTTTACCTCTCGCTCATACAACTCTTCCATTGAGGGGTTAGGATTTTTAGATCTCTCCATCATCAATTCTCGAACTTTTTTTGAGGGAGCATTTAAAGGACTAGGGGTGGAGGCAGTAGAAGCGATTAATGTTAATGATTTCACGCGATCTGAAAATTGTGAGCTAATAATCTGAGCAATCATACCGCCCATAGATGTTCCTAAAACATGCGCCTGTTTAATGTTAAGGGCATCAAGCAAATTAATTGCATCTTCTGCCATGTCATCTATGTCGTATTCAGACTGGATGGGAAGACGTAAAAAATATTTAATATATTCTAGAGTAAATGATGGCTCACCAACAAATCGCGAAGAGAGACCCACATCCCTATTGTCATAGGTAATGGGCCGGTAATTATGTTTTTGCAAAAAACTTATGATGTGAGGAGGCCAGTGGACAAGCTGCGCCCCTAAACCATGCACTAATAGAATAGGGTCTCCCGCGATAGGACCGTGATCACGGTAACAAATCCTAACTCCCTCTTTCTCAACGTAACTTTCCAAGTATTGATGTTCTAAATTCATGATATATAGAATGATGATCCAGTAAGTAGATTTCATACTCTAATCTACCCAGCCTATATTACAACTCTGAAGAAGACTGATATAGTCATGAGATATTTATGAACTCACAAACAGTTTCCAATAAAGTTAGAGCAGCCTATGGCATAGGCGACTATGCAATCTGCTTGTATTGGAGCGGTGTTGGCTTATACCTTCTTTATTTCTATACAGATATAATTGGTATCACCCCATTGCTTGCAGGGTGGATTTATGCGCTTGGTATTGCATGGGATGCAATCACAGACCCATTTATGGGTTATCTTGCAGAGCGTACCAGGACAAAAATGGGCAGCTATCGTCCTTATATTTTTTATGGAGCCATTCCACTGGCACTCTCTTTTATTCTTCTGTTTTGGGTGCCTCCGTTCCAGGGTACAGAACTCTTTATTTTTCTGTTAACCGCAAATCTTTTGCATCGAACATGCTTTACCATCGTCAGTGTCCCATACTCATCTTTAACAGCAAGAATCACCGACGATAGTGACGAAAGAACAAAGCTTACTACCGCAAGAATGATAGGAGCTTCCTTTGGAACATTGACCATCTCTGCGCTGGGGTTTCCAATTATCTTATGGTTTGGCGGGGGAGAAGAGGCTCTTGGATTTATATATTTAGGGATGATCTCAGGTCTTGCAGCTGTGCTTGTGTTAAGTATAACCATTGGCTTTGTAGAGGAGCGTAAATTTAATTTTACTGTGGCTGAATTACCTAGTTTTACGAAAGTGGCTCAGTCAGTTGCAAACAACTACCCATTTTGGATTGTGTTTGCATCTATCCTAACTCTGATCTCAACCTCTATTATGTTTAATAGCAACCTAATTTATTTTGTTAAATACTCGCTTGATCTGCATGCCTATCAAGGGTTAATTCTGGGAGTAAGTAGTGGCAGCGCACTGCTCGCCATTCCTTTGTGGGCTTACACTGCCTTAAAAATTGGCAAAAAGAATTCTTGGATGATTGCTATGAGCCTATTGGTCATTGGCTTTTTAATTTTTTATGTTTATCCCATTGCCACGCTCACTGAGCTGCTCATTATTTTGAGCTTTATTGGGTTTGGAAATGGTGCAACAGGAGTTTTATTTTGGTCCATGCTGCCAGATACTATTGAGTATGGCGAATGGAAGACCGGAGTTCGCACTGAGTCATCTTTGTATGGTTTTATGACTTTTGCACAAAAGGGTGCCATAGCATGTGCTGCACTTTTGCTAGGATTAGCGCTTACGCATATTGGATTCGAACCGAATGAAGTTCAATCAGCAGAAACATTGGCAGGTTTAAAACAGATCATGACCTGGGTGCCATTGGTTGGAGTAATGATTAGTCTGGTATTGGTCTCCTTCTATCCAATTGATAAAACCTTCCATCAAAAATTACTTCAAGACATTCGGGATAGGAAATTGCTCCATGAAAAAAATTAAATGGGGAATCATAGGTCCTGGCTCGATTGCAACTGCATTTGCTCACTCTATCAAGCATTGCCAAAATTCAGAATTGATCGGTGTCTTTGGCAGAAATGAAGAAAAGACTTTAGTCTTTGCTAAATCATTCGACATTCAATCATTTCAGTCATTACAGCAATTTCTATCAGCAAGTGATATTGACGCTATTTATGTTGCAACTCCTCACAGCGATCACTTTACTTATGCATTGGAGGCCATAAAGAGCAAGAAACATGTTCTTTGCGAGAAGCCACTGACGATGAATGCTCACGAAAGCATGATTTTACTAGATCTTGCGCAATCATTAGAGGTATTTTTAATGGAAGCCTACATGTATAGAATCCATCCTCAAACCTTAAACATTTTAAATAATCTCCATTTATTGACTGAAGCTAATGAAACAATCTTGATTGAAGGGTCCTTTGGATTTAAAGCAGAGGTACCAGCCCATCACCGTCTTAGAAATCCATTTTTGGGAGGTGGAGCTATTCTGGATGTAGGGTGTTACCCCTTGTCGATGAGCAAGTTAATTGCAGGGCACCTTCAAGGCCTGCCATTTGCAGAGCCTCAAAGCATTTCTGCAACTGGAAGAATAGATAACACAGGGGTGGATCTTCAATCAGATGCTTGTCTTATATTTTCTGAGAATATAGAGGCTAAAATTAGCTGTGCCATTGATGAGGAGCTATCCAACCAATTAGTTATTTCTAGTGGAGGGGTTAGCATCACTGTGTCACAGCCATGGCATTGTGGACAGTTTCAAGGTGGGCAATCCTCTATAACTGTTGTTCATGAGTCGGGTTTAGCAGAGGAGATCTCGTGCGACGATCAGCTGGGGCTATTTACCAGAGAAATCGAGCATGCATCTAGCTGTATTCTTGACGGGAAACTGGAATCAAACCTCATCTCTCATGCCGACACTCAAAGTAATATGTTTTGGTTAGATCAATGGAGACAGCAACTAAATATTGCTTGCCCAAAAAATTTAATAGCAAACTCACCAATACTAAAATCGAAGGCATTCCTTAACCAAATTCCAAAGCTTCTAAATATGGAGATTCCAGGCATAGATAAGTTCGGCTCTAGACTGGCTTTTGGTTGTGATAATCAAACCTCTGAAGTTCATGCTTTTACAATGTTTGATAATTTTTATGGCTCTGGAGGACGCATATTTGATACCGCTTACATCTACAATAATGGCATGGGTGATCAATATCTTGGCCAGTGGATTAATTCTAGGTGTCTAGAAAAGGAAGTCATTGTTCTGGGCAAGGCTGCTCATACACCTCAATGTGAGCCTCAATTTATTAGGCCTCAAATTCTTGAATCCTTAGAGCGTCTGCAGATTGAAAAGCTTGATATTTTTTGTTTGCATAGAGACAACCCAGATGTGCCTGTCTCAGAATTTATTGATGCTTTAACTGAGATTAAAGATGAGGGGCTGATTGATCTAATTGGTGCGTCAAACTGGGATCTAAATAGATTTTCAGAGGCGCGAAATTACGCTGAAAAAGAAAGGAAAGAACCTTTTAAAGTATTAAGCAATAATTTTAGTTTAGCGGAGATGATTGAGCCGGTTTGGCCGGGTTGTGTCGGTGTCAACGATGTTTATATGGAGTATGTTCTTGCAGAGAAGATTTTATTGTTCCCTTGGTCCAGTCAAGCTAGAGGGTTTTTTATCAAGAAAAAAGAAGTGATGTCCAGTGAGCATTTTTCAAATCCAAATATAGATGAAGAAATGAGGGTCTGGCATTACGAAAAAAATTTAAAGCGTAGGGCAAAATGCTTTGAATTAGCTCAGAAAAAAAATGTTGAGCCTATTCAAATTGCCCTTGCTTATGTCTTACATCAATCACCCTTAATTTTTCCATTGGTTGGTCCTCGAACTATCTTTGAAACTAACAGCTCAATTCAAGCCTCTCAGATCACACTAACGGATCAAGAACTTCATGAGCTTGCTCAAGCATAATTGTCTTTCTTAAATGGATATTAGAAGCTGAAGATCCAATTAGAATCTCATAAGACCCTGGCCTAATTTTCCAGGTTTGAGTACTGACATCCCAGTAACTAAAATTTCTTGCAGTGAGATTAATTTTGATCTCTCTGTGTTGATGGACATCAATCCTTTCTTTGGTAAAACCTTGCAAGGTCTTGATGGGCTCCATCTCATCTATATGCTCGAAAGCAACATAGCACTGAGATACTTCTGCACCAATTACAGCCCCTATATTCTCAACAATAAATGTACAAGAGACCTCAACCCTTTCATTCACCTGAACTTCAAGATTGCTGTATTGAAAATGGGTGTAAGAGAGGCCATGGCCAAATGGAAATAATGCTGGAACAGAAGCTTTGTCATACCATCTATAACCCACCAAGAGTTTCTCGTCATAGTTCATTTGTTGATTGGTGCCTGGGTAACATTTATAAGCAGGGGTATCTTCAATGCTTCTAGGGAAAGAGGTAGATAGTTTCCCTGAGGGATTTATTTCTCCTGTAAGAATATCCACCAAGGCATTACCAAATTCTTGCCCAGCAAACCATGTCAGTAGCACAGCCTTTGCATCTTCAATCCAAGGCATTGCGATAGGAGAGCCTGAGTTCACCACTACCACTGTATTTTGATTGGCTTGTAAGACTGCTTCAATTAATTTATTTTGCTCTGCCGGCAAGTTGAACTCAGCCCTATCATTCCCTTCAGTTTCCCAGTCAGAATTAGTCCCAACAATTAAGATAACCTGATCGGCATTACTTGCAGTTGTAATGGCCTCTTGGAATAAGTCGATTCCATCGGGTGCCTGGCACCCCAAATATACAGCTGGAAAGCTTCCTTCGAAATGATATTGCATTTCTATGCTGTAGCTTTGTCCTTTTTTTAAGTCCACCATTCCTTTTTTTGAGGCTGAGCTAAATGTAAAGAAGGCTTGTCCTGGATCTTTATGAGTCCAATTATCAATAATCTCTTTGCCGTCAACCAACAATCTGCATTCCCCAATTCCAAAAATTTCAAATTCATGGTGTCCTGATATATCTGGTATGTAGGTGCATGAAAATCTTACAGAAATATTGGGTCTCTCCTGTTTGGAGATAATGTCTTTGGCAAACCCTTCAAAGACCCAAAACTTACTTCCAGTTAAATATTCAGAAAACATGAGATTCTCTCCAAATCTTGTCCCATCAAAGTACTCGACTAAAAAACCTTTTTGATCCTCCATGAGACTTTCATTAAATTTTGGTAGGTATTTATAGGTATGGCAGCCTTTGGCATATGTGATATTTGTTTGAGGGTCTAGCTTTGTTTGAAGAGCTTCTGCGGGATGAACTTCATAATGAGGCTTGAGGCTGGCACTCCCACCACCTATGATTTGAGCCTGTTTAGCATTAGGCCCAATAATCGCAATATTTGTTATGCCTGGCTGCAATGGCAAGAGGTCATCATTTTTTAGCAGCACCATGCCGTCTGCGGCAGCTTTTTTTAGCAGTTCTCTATGTGCAGGCTGGTCAATAGCCTCTTCTGGATGAAAATTAGGATGATCAAATCGCTTGGAGAATTCTGCTACCTTTAAAATTCTTGTGACTTTATCATCAATAATTTTTTCATCTACATCTCCAGTATTTATGGCAGCGACCAAAGCATCACCCCAAACATTTCCGGGTCCTGGCATTTCTAGATCAAGGCCGCCATTGGCATTCGCCTCAGTTTCTAGAGCCGCACCCCAGTCACTAACAACATATCCATCAAACCCCCATTCTGCTTTTAAAATATCCATCAATAATTCTTGGTGTGAGCTACAAAAAATATTATTTAGTTTGTTGTATGCGCTCATTACAACTTTTGCATTACCCTGTTTTACACCCATCTCAAATGGAAGTAAGTAGATTTCTCTTAGGGTTCGCTCATCAATATTAGAGCTAATAGCATGTCGATCGAACTCTGTATCGTTACCAACAAAATGTTTTAAACATGCAGCTACATTTTTAGACTGCACGCCTTTGACATACTGGACTGCAATTTTTCCAGTTAATAGAGGATCTTCTGAGAAACTTTCGAAATGCCTGCCGCCAAGAGGATGTCTGTGGATATTGATAGTTGGTCCCAGCAGAACATCAACATCTTTTGCATTTGCCTCCTCGCCCAATGCAATTCCAAGCTGATGCACTAGATCAAGATCCCAGGTTGAGCCTATTGAGATAGCACATGGAAAGCATGCAGAGGTTTTACCAGAATTGGAGTCACCCCTGACTCCATTTGGACCATCTGACATCTTAATGCTTGGAACATTTGCATGGTCAATCTTATTTGTGTACCAAGAATTAAAGCCGCTAAGCAGGGAGACTTTTTCCTCGAGGCTTAATTGCCTGACTATTTGATCTATACCTGACATAGGTTAATTTTAATTACTTTCACTATAAAAGCACGCATTTATATCCCTAGAATTTATTATTTCTTACAATTGCACCTCCGTTATTACTCCTGCAGAAAAAATTTTGGATCTGCGTCAGCTGGCACATTGCAACAAAATATTTGTACAATGACTTCAGCGCAACAAAGGAAGAGCAATGAAATTAGTCTTAGGTTTATTCGGTCTAGAAAATTTTTACGGCGGTGACGTGAAATCTTATATTGAAATAGCTCAAATGGGAGAGGAGCTGGGTTTTGATGCTGTTAGCGTTACAGATCATGTGGTTATGGGAAAGAATCTTCATAAGTATCCTTTCGGGCAATTTCCAATGCCATCAGATGCACCATGGTATGAACCTTTAACTCTTTTAACTATGATTGCCGCGAATACAACCTCTATTAATTTAGCTACAGCTATTCTTATTGCTCCGCTAAGAAGCCCAGCTCTCTTAGCTAAAACAGCTGCCAGTCTTGATGCTATTTCCAATGGACGGTTGGAACTAGGTGTTGGGTTGGGTTGGCAGCAAGAAGAGTATGAGGCGTCTGGCATTGCTTTTGAGAATCGCACAAAAATTTTTTGGGAGACCTTAGCGATCTGCCAATCATTATGGGAGGGTGGTCCAATCTCACATCAGGGAGAGATGTTTACGTTTAATAATATATGGTGCCAACCAACACCAGCTCAAGGAAGAGATCTACCTTTGCTATTTGGTGTGAAGATGACAGAATCAAACGCTCAAAAAATTGCAAAAGTTGGTCATGGATGGATTCCCATTAAAACTAGTAGAGAGTTTATCTCAGAAGGAAAGATAATATTGGACCAAGCATTTAAAGACGAGGGTCGAACAGACTCACCAAGAATTAGGGGTCAGTTACCTACATGTCTTGATTCAAATGGAATCCCTAGTGTCGACCTAACTTTAAAAGAGTTAGAAAAATCAATGGATGCAGGATTAGAGGAGATAGAGGTTTTCCCAATTAATTTTGCTCAGTCGCCTGAGCATTTGCGTGAAGTATTGGAATCTATTGCGGAGATAAAAAAATAATGAATCACCAAGATCTGCCAACTCAAATCATCTATAAATATGCGTCCATACTGGATGCAAAAAACTTTTTTGATCTACCAAGCATCATGTGGGATGACTTCTCTTTAACAGGCCCATATGAATTAAACGGGTTAGATATTTTTATGGGCGCGGTTGAGCAAAACCTTGGTGCATATGAAAAAACTATGCACTTTATTGGTAATATTGAAGGTGGCTGGAGCGAGCAAATATATGTGGGCCAGACATACTGTATTGCGAGTCATATTTTTGAAGAAAATAACCAATCCAAAAAATTAGACATGGGCATTATCTACGATGACACAATTGAAGTAAGGGGGAGTGAAGCAAAATTTGCAAAGAGACGCTTTAATCTCCAGTGGCAGAAAACAGAACCATTAGACTAAAATAGCCTTAAAGGCGCGACTGAAAGTTTTGCTTTAAAGCTTTCTGGAATAAGTCCTTAAGCAGTTCAGCTCCCTTCATGCCAGAATATGTTGGCCTCATAATCAGCGCAATTTCTCTATGAGGACCAGGTTCATTTAAGTGCAATCTTAGCAAGTCTTTATTAGAGCTTAGTAGTTGCGCTAACGCCATATGAGGCACCAAGGTGGTGCCCATATTTCCTTGAACCAGTTGAACCAAAGTAGCCAAGCTCGATGCTTTGACAACATGCTTAGAAGGTGAAGAAATCTTGCATGCGTCTAAAATGTGATCTTTTAGACAATGCCCATCTTCCAGTAGCATCAACTCGGAGTGTTCCAGTTGCGTTGCCTTTATTTCTTTTTTGCCAGCATGCTTATTTTCTTGATGTGCAATCCAATAGAAATCTTCTTCCCAGAATTTTAAAGAAATTAATCCTTCCAGATTATATGGCAGAGCGAGTATTGCCATATCTAACTCACCATTTTTTACCTTATCTACAAGCACATTAGATTGTCCCTCTTCTATTCTTAAACTTAATCCAGGAAAATCATTTTTTATTTTAGGTAGAACAATAGGTAAAAAATAAGGACTGATCGTGGGGATAATACCAATTGAGAGCGCTTTGCCTAAAGGCTCAGATTGACTTGCTGTTAATTGCTGAATATCTAGTACCTGTAACTGAATAGATTGAGCTTTTTCTAAAAAATCTATTCCCAATGCGGTAACAAATACTTTTTTGTTATCTCTTTCAAATACCTGAAACCCTAAATGTTTCTCCATTTCAGTAATTGCATTACTTAGGGTTGATGGTGATACAAAACATGCTTCTGCAGCTTTTTTAAAATGCAGCATCTTTGCCACTGCCAAGGCGTAGTCAATTTGCTTTAGTGTTATCATTTATTAAATCGAATATAACATCCTTTTTATATGTATTTACCAATACATATAATAACTATAAACTGATTTTACGAAGCATTTTGTATGCATCGAATAATTTTTATATTGAATTTTATTTAGGAGGTAAATTACTGTGAATAATGAAACTGAAGGCAAATGTCCCGTAATGCATGGAAGTCTATCGAGCAATAGCTCTTCTGGAACATCGAACAAAGATTGGTGGCCCAATCAATTAAATCTAAATATCCTGCATCAGCACGATCAAAAAAGTGATCCAATGGGCAAGGGTTTTGATTACGCTGAGGAGTTTAAGAAGCTTGATTATCAAGCATTAAAGCAAGATCTTAATGACTTAATGACAGACTCACAAGAATGGTGGCCTGCAGACTATGGGCACTATGGACCATTTTTTATAAGGATGACTTGGCATGCTGCTGGCACATATAGAACTGGTGATGGAAGAGGGGGTGGAGGTACAGGTGCGCAACGATTTGCTCCTCTTAACAGCTGGCCAGATAATGGTAATCTAGACAAAGCTAGAAGATTGCTGTGGCCAATCAAACAGAAATATGGCAAGCAAATTAGCTGGGCTGATCTATTGATCCTCGCTGGAAATGTCGCAATTGAATCTATGGGCGGCAAAACATTTGGCTTTGGGGGCGGTAGAGCAGATATCTGGGCTCCTGAGGAAGACATTAATTGGGGCGCCGAAAAAGAGTGGTTAACAAATGAAAGATACTCTGGAGAAAGAGATCTAGCCAATCCTCTTGGTGCAGTGCAGATGGGTTTAATTTATGTCAACCCTCAAGGCCCTGATGGAGATCCAAATCCCCTCGCTAGCGCAATTGATATTAGAGAAACATTTGGCCGCATGGCAATGAACGACGAAGAAACAGTTGCTCTTGTTGCTGGCGGACATACTTTTGGTAAAGGCCATGGGGCTGGTCCTGACAGCAATGTAGGAACAGAGCCAGAAGGTGCAGAGCTACAAGAAATGGGCTTCGGGTGGACAAGCACTCATGCTTCAGGAAAAGGCAGTGACACTATTACCAGTGGTTTTGAGGGAGCTTGGACTGCCAATCCCACACAATGGGATAATGGATATTTCGATCTATTATTTGGTTATGAATGGAAGCAAGTAACAACGCCTGCTGGCGCTATTGTTTGGCATGCGATTGATCCCAAGGAAGAGGATCTTGCGCCTGATGCTGAAGACGCATCAGTGAAAGTTCCAACCATGATGACAACAGCTGATATGGCTCTTCGTGAAGATCCAATTTATAACAAAATCTCAAAACGTTTTCATGAAAATCCAGAAGAATTCGCAGATGCATTTGCGAGAGCTTGGTTTAAGTTATTGCATAGAGACATGGGGCCTATTGGCAAATATCTTGGACCAGAAGTTCCTTCAGAGGAGTTAATTTGGCAAGATCCTGTTCCTGCCGGCAATGCTGGCTATGATGTCAGAGCCGTGAAATCTAAGATCGCAGAAAGTGGCTTAACTATCCAAGAAATGGTTGAAACTGCTTGGGCTAGCGCGTCTACTTTTAGAGGCTCCGATATGAGGGGTGGTGCTAATGGTGCGAGGATTCGTTTAGCTCCACAAAAAGATTGGGAAGCCAATAAGCCAGAGCAATTAACCCGAGTTCTAGCTGTTTATGAAAGCATTGCCTCAGACTCAGGTGCCTCCATAGCTGATGTCATCGTACTGGCTGGAAATGTTGGTATTGAAAAAGCGTCTGGTATAACTGTGGACTTTACTCCAGGAAGAGGCGATGCATCTCAAGAGCAAACAGATGTGGAATCCTTTGAGGTATTGGAACCTATTGCTGATGGCTTTAGAAACTTCCAAAAGGCTTCATCCACTATGCCTGCTGAAGAAATGATGCTTGATAAGGCGCAACTCTTAGGCCTCACCGCTCCTGAAATGACTGTCCTTTTGGGCGGCATGAGATCTCTCGGAATTAGCAATGGTGACCATGGTATTTTTACTGATGATTCAGATAAATTAACCAATGGTTATTTTGTAACACTCCTTGATATGTCTGTGCAGTGGAAACCTACCAGTGATGGGAAATCATTTGAGGGCATAGATCGTGTCTCTGGTGAGAAAATGAGGACTGCCTCAAGAGTTGATCTTGCATTCGGTTCTAACTCTCAACTGAGAGCTCTAGCAGAGGTATACGCCAGCAACGATGCGCACGATAAATTCACCAACGACTTTGTTTCCGCATGGAATAAAGTGATGAATAACGATCTTGTCTGATGAACTAGCTTAGGCTTATTTTAAAAAAGGGCTCATTTGAGCCCTTTTTTTGGATCCACAAATAATAAGTAGTTTAGAAATGTGGAGGTTTTTCATAATCTATTGGTGGGAACTTAAATTTTTGATCTCTCAAGTCAATCTTTTCTCTTTTTTTAATGTATTTGGACATCACATCAGCTGCATCATCACTAGCGGATGGAAGCTCCTTTTTGTCATTATCCAGCTTATCTTTACTCATAATCTCTTTTTCTAAATATTGATACAGTTTACCTAATCTAAGGAATATTTTGATGAACCATAAATATTTAGTATGATTCATTGATGAAAATAGCAATCTACCCTGGCTCGTTTGATCCCATTACTTTTGGCCACATAGATATTACTGAGCGAGCGTGCGCTCTATTTGATAAAGTGATAGTCAGTGTTGCTGAGAGTAAGTCCAAAAACCCACTCTTTACTGTTGCTGAAAGAATTGACTTAGCTCAAGAAATTTTCAAAGATAATGCAAAGATTGAGGTCATAGGATATGCCAGTAAGCTAACAGTTGATCTCGCAAGAGAGAATAATGCTATCGCAATTATCAGAGGATTAAGAGCTGTTGCAGACTTTGAGTATGAATTTCAGCTTGCCACCATGAATCGCAGTCTTGCACCAGACATTGAGAGTATTTTCTTTACCCCCAAGGACACTCTGATATATGTTTCCTCTAGCTTAGTCAAAGAAATTGCTAAGCTTGGTGGAGACGTATCTCGCTTTGTTAGCCCGAATGTCAAAGATGAACTTGCAGAGAAGTATTTAACTTAACTCTGGCATTTACTGCAAAAGAAAGAAGCTCGCTGTGTTTGAACTATTCTTTGAATAATACCTGTTCCACATCTTGTGCATTCTTGACCCTCACGATCATAAGCAGCTAATTCAATCTTAAAGTAACCTTGATTGCCATCTGGTTGATAGAAATCTTTCAGAGTCGTACCTCCAACCTCAATAGCTCTTTGAAGAATTTTTTTTGCTGATTCAGCAATCGCCACAGACTGTTTCTTGGTAATTAATCTAGAGCGTTTAGTTGGACGAACACCAACATCAAAGAGGATTTCATTGGCATAGATGTTACCAATCCCAACCACATGGGACTGGTTCATGAGTGAAACCTTGATCGGGGAGTTTACTTTTCTTAGTTTTTTAAAAAGATAGTCACCATCAAAGTCTTCTGATAAGGGCTCTGGTCCTAGCTTATCAAGTAAAAAATGATGTTGAGGGTCTGGTACAAAGTGAAGCGATCCAAATCTTCGAGGATCATTATAAATTAGCTTTGCATCTTGAAAGATAAACTCAACATGATCATGTTTTTTATAAAAGTTAGATTCTTTTTCGGCTATTCGAACTGTTCCAGTCATTCCAAGGTGAAGCAATATTTGAGAGTCATCAATATGAAATAGAATGTATTTAGCTCTTCGGCTTATTTGATCAACGGCGACGTTTTTAAGATTCTTAAATGCTTTTAAATCTACTGGCCATCTTAGATTTGAGTTATGAATTTCTACAGATTCAAGAATGTTATTCTTAAATCTCTGTATTGCTCGAACCGAGGTTTCTACCTCAGGTAATTCTGGCATTAACCGAGTAAGTTACTAACGGATAAAATATTAGTATCCTTATTAAATGTTATAGAAGTAGGGTATACAGATGATTTATATTTGTTATTTGTATAAGCTATTTTAGTCATATGCTACCGATTTGCTACCCTGTTACTTCCTAGAAAGAAGATTTCAACTCATTAGCTAACCTTAAAAGAACCAATTTCGCCACGAGTTTCTTTAATTATTGTATCAAGTTATTGGGTTGCTTGGGGGTAGGCTGGAATCGCCATACCACCCCACCTAGATATATCTAGTGGTTAAACATTTTAAGAAGTTTTGGAAGGTTAGCCAGTTTGAGAAGTTTTCAAAACAAACTCAAGAACCTTCAAGCTAAATAAGATTGCCTAGATAGCCATTAAAAGTATTTCTTGGCACCCTTCTCAATGTATTCATCAATGCGACTGTCATATATGACAATCAACTCCTTTTGCTAGTCTTTGGCGGGGAATAGCAACTTCTCATGCAGTTAAAATATTCTTATATCTGCTGGCAGACTCCTTTATAAGGATCTTCTGGAAGCATAACAAAAAAAGTTGTTCCTCCATTCGTGGGAACAAATAACATGGGTAAATCCTCCGCCCCACCATCTTCAGAGTTGGTGTAAGAAATATTAACATCAAGAGCATAGGGGATGGTTTCCGAAATGCTCACTGTTGCCGCACCACCGTCAAACTCTTCAAAAATTTCAATGGCGGAAAGATCACCATCGCTGAACTGATCAGTCGCGGTCTCTAGAGCAACATCCAGGTAAGCCAAACTATTGTCAAAGTCTATATACATAGTAGCGTGTGGAGCTCCTAAGTATTCATTGTTCTGAACCTGAGAATCTGATACGGGATACGAAATAGAAGAGCTTTTAGTCAACACGCCAGCACAAGCACCTGATGGCACTTCGGGGGCTGGCGGTGCTGCAAAAACAGTCACTGCCGATAAGGTGATGAAATACAAAGCAAAAGATGAAAAAATTTTCATTGGAACTCCTTAAATATTTAAGTTAAATAATAAAACACATTTTTTAATCTTGCAATATTAGAGCACTGAAGCTGCTGCAGTGGCTGCAGCACCTGCTTTTCTAAGTGTGAGCGCTGCCTCATCAACATCCGTGGTATCTTCATCAACATCCGTGATGGACACAGTAATAGTTTGCATCACTGAATCTGTACCATCACTCACTGTTACGGTGGCTGTGTATGAAGTCTTAGTTTCATAATCAGGAGCGGTGGAAAAAGTTAAAACACCTGAGCTTGAGATGTTTATTTCAGAGCCTGAGATGGAATAAGTCAATGAGTTACCATCAGCATCTGAAGCTGAAACACTGCCAATGGCTATTTGATTTTCTGCTGCACTAAAAGTGGAAGATGAAGAAATAGCTGGAACTTGATTTGAGGGCGTTGGGGCTGGAGCTGGAGAACTGCCACCTCCGCCGCCTCCACCACAGGAAGTTATAAAAATAACTGACGTAACAAGTAGAAGTAAATTTTTCATACTCTTAATATACACATACTTTATAAACTTTGAAAACTTTTGAAGTTCTCCTGTGTGAAGAGTTCTAATGTCACATAACTTGACAAACCCTAAAAATTCTTCTAGACTGATATACTCTACGAGTTCGTTCAGGCTCTTAAAATTCTTTATCTTACCCAACACTCCAACCCACATATGAGCGTTCAATACAAGGCATCTGAGGACTTCCTAGAGGTATATTTAAACCCTTTAGAACAGGGCTTTGTAGAGCTTTCTATCTATATAAGTGGAATACATGACCATTTTGGCTTCATCTTCGTCTCTTCTAGGCACAATTATCTCATCGTGTACGGTTAATGCAGGGATACCACGCCTACAAAGTTGCACAGCAATCTCAAATATCAAGGCTGATTCCAGAAACTGGACATTCAAACCTATCTTTGGTTGATAAAAGAGGTGAGCTACCGTTGGATGTTTCTGTCTAATCTTTTTTTGTAATAGGAAAAGGTTGAATGGATTTTTTTGAAACTCTTTGTTCAGGTAGTAGAGCTTTCTGTTCTTTGGATTTTGTAACCAGCCCATAAAAGCAAAAGTACTTTTCTTAGAAGTTGAATTGTTCAACATCATTATGTGCATTTGTTTCGAGAGCTTTCTGTTGTATCCCTTTATAGAGTATTGGTCTTCATCAAGCATATTGTGATTGTCCTTCCAAGCGTAGATAACATTCATCTGAGAAGACTTATAGTCTAATCTGACTACCTTCTTTTGGTCGAGAGTTATGCGTTCTCTTTTTGGTTCTTTTAGTTCCATCCAATAGCCACCTGAACGCCCACCATATTTAAAGGAAGCATCACCATCTAAATCCCTAAAGGTTCGTCTTAGTTTAATATCAGTGAACTTTTCACCATCTACTTTTATGTTCGTAGTTGCTAAATAATTACAGTACTCAGACATCAGGTCTTCTATGTGTTGGGTGAGTTTTGAATCTTTGTAATCAACAACGGTGTTAGATGGTCTCGGCTTCTTCAAGATAACGTGATGAGTTCCTTCAACTTCGTAAATCTTTTCTTTGGTAATCCCAAGTAACTTAGCAAACTCTATAGCTCCACTGGTAGATTTTATTTCAGAAGTTTTTAAAGCCTCATCTTCTTTCAAGAAGTAAGGATTAACTCCCATTGTTTGCTTGATGAGTTTCATAGCAACCAGCTTCCAGAGAACTCCACTTTTCTTATCAATTAATTTCTTATGACCTAAACCCATTGGATTGTATCTAGCCATTACATTTGGTTTAGCTCTTTGCTCATAGAGGACGGGTTTGTTTTCATACTTCACAAGATTACAAAGTAGATTCTCTAGAGTTGGCATTGAAGCATCAGTCCATTTGGTGGGGAACTTCCTGTTAAACATCAGCCCAGTACTAATGACATCTTCTTTGTTGAGAGTTTGACCTGTGGTGAGATACAGATTGAGGTAAGCCATACCAAATTGTACTGTAATTTTTTGGTTCTCTATAGAGGACAGTGCAGCCTTATATACCTATAAAGCTTTATAAAGTAATCCTTTTATTTATTAATACCAATTTAAATAAATTAATATCTAAATGAACAATGTTTTTAGTAGCTAGATAACCCCGATAAAGCCTTTTAAAGTCAGTATCTAGAGGTTTACTGTTAGGTTTTATTGCTACTATTAATTAATATAACACCGCATATCAATATATTAAGCTGTATAAACCAGTTATTTACCCTCTATGTCTGATTCTAGTTTGTTGACTTCTTCTCTTAGTCTTTCATTGCTATGTTTTAGACTGTTTACTTTTCTTTTCTTTAGCAACAGAACAAAGATTATTACCAGTGAAGCAAGTCCAATTAGTATAAACAGATAGTGCATTTTTTTATCTTAACCTCGCAATCTAAAACATAAAGCTACTAGCATCGTATTGCTGAAGATAATTTATTACTAAACCCTTTCAAACCTTCTTCATCCTACTTACTGTTTGAATAGGTACCGGTGAATTACACACCTGTTCAGCTACGTACTGAGCCTTTCTAATTCCAGCAGTGTTAACAGCAAAACTTTTCAATGGTGTCTGTCTTTTAAATTTAATCTCTACTCGTTCA
>Ga0209632_10001177_pt1 | contig 26937 bp, 32 predicted proteins | sample COG_10_FD_184754 | JGI IMG/M metagenome (GOLD analysis project Ga0209632, IMG submission 184754) | Pelagic Microbial community sample from North Sea - COGITO 998_met_10 (SPAdes) (version 2) | ecosystem: Environmental > Aquatic > Marine > Neritic zone/Coastal water | place: Helgoland, sampling... | reverse complement strand
TTTTCTAATAATGTTATCTGGCGATTCAGTGTAAATATTTGTAATTACTTCTTTTGGTTCATCAAGAACCATAATGGGTGATATTTTGATGTTGGACGGAGTTTTTGACCCACCCAATACATTTGTCGGCACATTTAAACAAGTAGTAGGTGTATCGGGTAACCCATATCCTCTACACGCAAAAATATTTAGTTCAACAGATGATAGGGGTATATCCATCTTTTTGGTATATTCGCTGATATATTTAAAAACAACGTTAAGATCCATTTTCCAGTTATACTTTTTTAATACATCCCAATCAAAAACTTGTGTATTACGATTACAATGCCACAGCCCCATCCATTTGTATCTGTCATTTTCAATATCATCGTTTTCATTTACACCAAAATTAGAACTTTTCAATACATATTTCATACTTATATTGTTTAATGTATGCTCTTCGTGTGGCGTGAGTATGTTCGTACATATAAGTGATGGGATTGTTTTTTCATCGTCTATATTTTCAGTTGGTGCTAACAATAATGTTCCAGGAAATCCAAAGATTCCAATCTTTTTAATAGGAAAGTTATATTCTTCTTCTAATGGTTTCATTATAACTGTACCTTCATTATCAATAACCTTATATATTCCTGGATTCAGAGAACCGTGACACATAAGAGAGAATTTTTCGGTGATAGAAGGAATTATATTTGCGTTTTTACCATTTTCATCAATAAACGTCATATTGGCTTCGCTATAATACATCATCATATCGCTAATCGGGACGTCTTTTAATTTTATTAAATTATGGATATGTCCGATTAAACCCAGCGTTGTTGACGGGGTATACAATAATTGTGAAAAACCTACACGCTGATAACATTTTATTGCTGGTTTATTATCCATTGCGACGTTAAGAAATATTGGTATGTTTTTAATCATAGATTCATCACGTTCCTTTACTAATCCTACAACTTTATTCATCATTACATTGCATACTCCTTTTGTATTTCCATATTTTGAACTATTTTTACATACATTCCAAACATAATGGACCGGACTTTTGACAAATGTACCATTTCTGGGTTGTTGAACGGTGACTTTGAATTCCTTACTGATATCCAAATTATATTGGACGGTGCAGAATGATACCAATGTCAGGTCAGGTGAATCCAAATCAATAAGAGCATAATCAACCGAGTTTTTTAATATATTCGGCTGGTATGAACTAATATTAAAACAACTATTATAGGTGTTCTTAATTTCTGGATAAAAATCCTTGGTCTTTGCGTAATTAACCCACTCTTCTGTTTTTGCCTTTTTAATGAGGTTTCTACAAGAAGCATGGTATTTGCCACTATCATCAGTATCACAATTAATATATGCTTTGCCTTCTTTATGGGCGTAAATAATTTCAAATAATTCGTATCCATATGTTTCTTCATCAATTTCCATTGAATTATCCCATATTTTCTTCATCTCCTCAATATCTCGTATTTGATTTTTCATGTTTGATACTTTTATGGTTTTTTTAATCTTTTTTGCTGTTTTTTTAGTATTCGTTTTTGTTGAGAATTTTACCATATATTACTTTGTGTCTTCTAAAATTGATTAATGATGGTTTATATATATTATTGTAATATATAATTATGTTAACTAATGTTCAAATAGGAAACTATCAATTGTCTTGTCTAAAAATGGTAAGGGAATTTCCGAATATATCGGAAATGTTACGGAAAAATAAATATGCTGTTCCAAGCTCACCCAGAACAATTGATGTTGGATATTGGAAAGATGACAATATTGAAAATATCGCCCGCGAGTTAAAGTGTATATACTATCATTCGTGTATATTTGATAATAATATCAATATTTATGTACCCGATGATTATTATAATTATTGGGGTTCAGAAAGTATAAAAATTATGTTTTGTCCGGACGACCAAAATGGCTATTTATGTTGGTATGACAAACAAGCCCGAAAATATCATAAACAATATTTTTCGGATATTGATGACTTGTATCATCAAATAACTGTTATACAAGATTGTGAATAATGTATTCATAGTATTTTGAAAATTGAATATTTATTATTATTTTTTTCTTTTTCATTCAAGATAAATGGAATTGTATGAAGAAACGAAAAATAATTATTGTCACGCATATACACATTTGTGTATTTACGGGCTATTAGAACTTGGATGCGTATATTGCGCCAATATATACACTATTCGTAGCAAAAATGAATTATATTATATTGATAAATCGCTACAATGTTGTAAATGTGGGCGAGTTTCTCTTATTCCTATTGTACCTACTTCGCTTTTGGTGAAAAAGTATTATAACAAGAAAGAGAGAATGAATATTATACAAGAGTTAAAAAAAGATATATATCCACAGTCAAGATTGTAATTACGACCCCATTGTTACATTCAAATAATACAAATGGTCGTCTATACTGGTACAATGTGTAGGCGCACACGTATTAGAACATAGGTCATCTTCCAATTCATTGTCGTTACATATAATATATGCCGAATTTTGTTCGTTATACCATATTTCGTTTGAAATATGCAAATACCCCAATACTTCTTCGGGAACGTGAGGAACTATATCATAATAGTGTGTGACACGATAGGATACTATGTTTGATTTTTTCATTTTATTTGCGAATTCATCATTGCCTACACGTGGACTCCCAAATGTAATCAAATATTTTACATTGTATTGTGGATACAATGTTAATATATCATACGCAAGTAAAGTTGCCATTGATGCCCCTGCTGAATGACCGGTTAGAAGTAAATTATATACTTCATATTTTTTAGATAATGTTTCAATGTTGTAGAGAACCTGGGTTTTGACATGGCTATATTCCTTGTAAAATCCCTTTGAAATACCAATTGAAGTATCATTATATGGATAAACCTTTCGTATTTGTATATTATCTATCCAATTCATAATGTTGGTAGAACCACGATATGACGCATACAGTGTGTTTGTATATGAATCATATCCTTGTAATACACGAACACCTTCTTTCTCGGTGACATATTCGTTGATTATGGTGGGAAGACACGTATCACAATTCCATTGATTGGGTTCGGATACAATATACGATGACTGAGCTAAATTCACCGCATATTTTGCCAAATTTTCGTCGTATGCTCTGCTTGTTATGAGTAATAGAAACAATACAATAAACATTCTATATTGTATCATAGAATAAAAAATTGATTTTAATTCATTTTTTTATATGATGGTAAAAAAAATATCAATACTACAACAATGACAATGACCTGTTTAAAAAATTGTGATAAACTACAACATTATTTTGTAATTTGTAATGACAATTATGACGGGTATAAATATATTCCCAATTCGGATATATCCACATGTCAACGAGATGACATTGAAGATTATTACTCCGAACTCTGTGAAATATGCAGAAGTGCGTTTGATTGCTGTGCCGATGACATAACAGATTGTTGTAAACGCACAGAGATACCTTATCCTACAACGCTACCTACTTCTCAGCCCACACAATTATGTGGTAATGAAGAAGTATATTATTTTCAAGAATCTGAAATGTGTCGTTTTATTGAAACTCGGAATACTGATATCACGACAATGTTTGACAAATCAATGATGTGCTGTTCTTCAAACAGAAGCGATTGCTGTCTTGTAAAAACAAAAGAAATAATTATCGGTTCTGGGTGTTTCGTTTTATTTGTGATAATTTGTATATACATGCATTTGCGCGAACATTGTGCGAAAGTAGTTCCTGACACTCAAACTCCAAAAAAAAAAGATATGAATAACTGTAAAATATTACCTGTATAAATTTATTATACTTTAACTTCTATTTTACATTGATTTTATCTGTGAAAATGTCAATGACATTTTTTATCCAGGGAATTGTATTGTAGTCTTCTTGAGATACACACTTATTCAAATAATCGCCTACGATATTCCAATAATATGTGGAATCAATGGCTTCAGGTGGCGAAAACTTCAAACTTTCGCTCGTATTTTCAAAATGATGTTTCAAATTTCTATGTTTTTCATTTGTAATTTCATTGGGAAACTCTTCCAGCATTCTACCAAGAATAATAATAATATTGCGTCCCATTGTGTTTATAGTATTTAATGTATGAGTATACAAATCATATTATTTATACTTTGATTCAATTTTTTAAGTTATTCACTTCATGGGGGCACCATGCACAACTTTCATTTTTCATAGCACATACTTCACAAATTTCGGGAAATAGATACAAATATCCAAATGGATTAGATACGTGGTCCGGGTTTGAAAATCCACTTACTTTGCGTTTCTTACAATGCTTACAAGGTCTTCCACGACACGGGGACAACATTTTTTCATTTTTATGGATAAGATGTTTTTTACATAAAAATTGATTTTGTCTGGGTATAGGCATGTTCTCAAACATTGTATAATATTACTATACACAATTATCTATACACATTTGATAAAATTCCTATTATATTCTAATATTTGCATTATATTTTCGCGCGGATTTATATTTCGTCAAACATATATGATGAAATATGTAATAAAATTGAAACACCATAGTTTATATGGCTGTTGTAAACGATTAAGTTATATGGACGAAACATTTATTAACGTAGTTAAAACTAAATACGACGAGGTGCAGCGCAGAGATATTTGGGAGGAGAGCCGTTGGAGCTATATTTCCAAGATTGAGAACGATGACGTTGGAAAGGCGGGCGAGAAGACAATCCAAGAGTTCTGTAATAATTCTGGAATTCCTGCGATGATTGATGGATTGACGACCAAGGAAAGTGGAGGTGGTATGGGTGATGGAATTATTAATGGGTCCAGTGTAGAAATCAAAACTGCCAGATTGGGAAGCGGTAGCTCCAGTTTCCAGCACGAATTGGGTGAAGTGCCTTGGAAAGCAGAATATATGTTGTTTTTAGATGTTAGTCCGAGTACATTTTATGTTACTATTTTCCCGAATTTCAGTGAAGAATTCTATAAAAAATCGGGAACCGACAACAGTGTTAAATGCAACCCAATCTTCCCAACCAAGTCTATTTGCTGGCGCAAAGGTGCAGGAGCATTCAAACTTGACACCACAGTTAAACTTAATGAAAAAAATGAATATACATTTTCCTGGAACCCAGAGCGAAAATGGGAGGAATTCGCATCGTTTGTCAATAAAATTATTACTCCAAAAACTGAGAGTTAATTTGCGATGTGCGTATATTATATGCGGAATTAGTAGATAAAAACGCGATTTCATTCCATTTGATGGTTTTGAATTTTTTTATGTTTTCAGTTTTATTCACATTGAAAACAATCCCGTAGCCTTTGCGACCAGGAAGGTCATCAAACGATGTATAATATCTCATATTGTCTTTTCCAAAGCACGTGGATGGTATGAATACATCACATTGATAGAACATTTTTTTATTTCGTGTGGTGGATGGCGTGCCGCCATCGGAAAGAGAGTAAATTTTCATTGTTTGGGTGTCAACTTCGCGAATATTATATTCTGTATTGGTGTGATATTTGGACCAGACTTGGAATATACATTCAACTTTTACGGGTCGTCCATCAGGTTCAATAAAATCGGTGTTTATTTTCTCACTATGGAGAAGGTTCAGTCCTTTAACGCGCTTGCGAGGCACGCCTTTCCCATCACTCTCAAACAATTGTGGCAATATAAAACAAACGTAATCTGAAAATGATGCTGAATGATTTATAAATTTGAGAGCAAGTTGTCCGCGTAAGCCGAATGGTGGATTTCCAATGGAAACATACTTATGTTGTCCGGAAGGTTTCCATTTCAAATAATCACATTGGACTATTTCATTATTAAAAGATTCTATATCTATACCCATTCTACGGTTGGAAGGGAGAAGTTTCAGAAAGTTACCGCTACCAGCAGAAGGTTCAATATAATGATACAATTCATGAGTGTTTCCATATTTTTGTATTATTTCATATGATTTATCTATACAATATTTGGCAGCGCTTTCGGGTGTAAAGAACTGGTCCTTTTCTTTGGATGAAAACAGTGAATAATCAATATCCATATTCGCAAGTCGCATAAGTTCAAAACAATACGCCTGCGGAACGTTTTTAAGCTCATTCCATCGTTTGACAGTGCCTATTGCAACATTCAGTTCGCGTGAAATATCATTATATGATTTGGTTTCCAATATAGTATTCAACAATTCAAGAAGATTTACCATGTTATATTTTTGTTATTAGTAATATATCTGGATATCAAAATCAATTTTCTTGATATATGTGTATATCTTGTATTACACATATAACTCTATATCCCTTCTACTTTTCCAGAGTAAGTAATGGTTTTCACATAATCACAGGTTCCCAATATAGAATTAGTAATATATGTTTGCATCTCTTTTATATTTTCAAAACAAATAAGGTCGCCATTATGAAATAGTTTATATAATTCCACCTTTTCCAATACGTCTACTTTGGAAATAATAATGTCCGTCACACCAGTAATATTGAGAGCCACAATGAGTTTATCCAAGTTTAACCAGTTTGTTTTGCGTATTCTCCCTGTGGTTGTGCCGATTTCGCACCCGGCTTTCACAATAGACATTAATTCTTGGTCTTCCAATAATGATTCGGGGAATAAGGGGTCGGTTCCCGAACGAGTGTCGTAAATTTTAGATGCGCCATATATTTTATCTATTTTTTGCGGCGGGAAACCCAGACAACACGCACCATATGGCAGAGTTGTACTTGATGTAACAAATGGATAATTGCCGTAATTAATATCTAACCAGAACCCTTGGGCGCCTTCACATAATACATTACCGTCCAATACTTCATCCCATAAATAATCTTTCAAACTGTCTATGTTCTCGGCACGTATCCCTTTACGTCCATATTTGTCTTTATAACACGGTGCAATACCGTTTGATGTGGTTCCTTGGTCTTTGTATTTCTCCTTGTCTTCGTTAATATGTTTTTCGGTCACGATATGTGCTTTGGGAGAGATTTTAATGAGTGATGTATCAAATCCGTTTTCTCTTAAATAGTTGAGTTCGCCCATAAAACTTTCGGGATTCACAACACAATCAGGTCCAATGATGGATTTAACGTTATAAAAAATACCACTGGGTATCAAATGTGTCTTGTATTTTTTTCCATCCACATATATGGTATGTCCTGCATTATTGCCACCCGCCCATCGACAAACGTAATCATAATGGTTATTTTTTACCAAATGGGCTACGAGCTTTCCTTTGGCTTCATCGCCCCAATTCAATCCACAACAAATATCAACCTTGGAAATAGTCATTATATTATGGATGGTATCTGTATATCTTACAATAGGGTAATTATATCTTTATACATACGCATTATTAGGATAATATATACGGATTATGTATGTATTATGTATATTTATTGGAATCTACCGACCATTCTACGTATGTGGGTGCGACGGTTGATTTAGACCATCGTCTCCGACAACATAACAAGGAAATAAAAGGCGGTGCTGTGGCAACTAGCAGAAAAGTATCCCAAGGACAATTATGGAAACGACCGTGTCACGTTGCTGGATTTCCAAGTTGGCAAGCCGCACTACAGTTTGAATGGGCGTGGAAATTCCAGTCACGGAAATTGTCTCCAAAACTGAGACCAATGGACCGACGAAAAAAAGCGCTTGAGAATTTATTACAGTTGGAACGTCCTACAAGTAAGGCAATACCGTATTCAGAATGGGACGAACCAATACGGGTTATATGGGAAAATGAAGAAACTTCACTCGTTTAAAGATTTCGCACGAGGTCGGTGCTGTTTCTCATATCTTTGGATTTGTTGGTTAGGAGTTATATATTTCGCCCCATTTTCGGTCGTCATTTTTCGGACAAATTTATCCCTTTGCCAGGGCGGACTATATTTATATGGTTTCTTGTTATTTTCCATTATAATATGTAATAAGATAAATATTATATATTCATATTGTATTCTCTATATGCTTTACACTGAATAGTTTGTGATGAAATAAATCATTTTTGACTTATAATCTTTACTATTTTTCCAAAATATAGGCATCTCTTCTTGATACATACAATACACTTCCACAGGATGTAAATCTTTTATTTCGTCTTGTAAGCAATATACATATATTACCCTGTATTCTGGAAACAATATAGAATATTTTTTTTTTATATTTTGGTGATGTTCTAAATGTATATCGTTCTGAATAATAAATATATTGTGCTTATTGTGGTCTACATAACATTCATTAAAATTATATTCCATTGTAATAGCCACATCTTTTGCTATCATGTTATTAATTTCAGCATATTGGAATAGATGGAACAAATTCGTATATTTTAATGACTGTGAAGGCGATTGACTGGATTTTATTGGAGACTCTTCTTTTTTTACATTTGTATTTTGTGGTGTCGGTTGTTGTTGAAATGGATTATGTTGTTTCGCGTTATTATTTTCATCATCATCATCATTTTTTCCAATTAATAAATGATATGCTTCTGCAATCAACTTGAATTTTTCATGTGCGGTTGGGGATTTATTTTTATCGGGATGATATTTGAGTGCAAGTTTTTTATATGCACGCCCGATATCACGTTTGGATGCTCCTATTTTGAGCCCCAATAATGAATAATATGGGTCTAATGATTTTTTGATATGTTTGAATATATTGTCTGTCATTTTTGGTTTATGATACTCATACTTTGCATCAATTGTATTGAATATAACATCTATATTATGGTATTTATGAAGTAGTTCTTCTATTTCATCAAAATTATATTTGTCGGTCCATTCAGTTTGAAGTTCTATGTCATATTCACTCATCTAAAATATAGTTACATATTGTTGATTTTGTAATTTACACCTCTACATGCTGAAATTTGATAAATATTGAATATAATCATTACCGATATCGCAACGTAATCAAATAATTAAAATAATCAATCATAATGACTTCTGCTACCACTCGCTACCCCGTTTCCGGTGTGAGAAACGATGTGATTAGAGACCTATGGAATGCTGTCCGTGAGATTCCCGGGATACATAAGTATAACTTCTCCCAGGATATGGCAATGGAATACTTGATGGAACGTCTTGTGGATGCGATGGAGAAACCAAAATTAAAGTTGAACGCAAACAGCAAGTATACATTTCGTCGCGTTAGCGACATGGAATGGAATGCAATCGCAATGAAATGCCGCCACAAGGAGGTTACGTACCAAATGATGCTTGTAGCAAAAAATGAGCCAGATAAATACGCAATTGCTGACGATATGTATAGCGACGACGATATTCCTGACGAACCGTTGGAACAATAGAATAGATAGAACTTTATACCATATTTAACAATCACTATAATCTTGACTGAAACCTTTTTTTATTCTGTATACGCATCTACATGCTGAAAATTGATAAATATTGAATAGAATCATTACCAATATTGTAATGTAATCAAATATTAAAACACACAATCATAATGACTGCTCCCACTACTCGTCCCAATGCTCCTACTACCAGTGTCCGGAATAACGTGATGACTGATCTATGGAACACCGTTCATAACCTCCCGTACGTGTCTAAGTATACCTTTTCAGCAGACGTTACACTTGGATACTTCATGCATAAGTTTCAACACACCGACCACGAATATTTGAACTCGGATAGCGAGTACACGTACGGTATGATTCGGGTTTGTGAATGGGAAGAATTTGCTGTAAAATGTCAACAAAAGGAAATTATATATCAGTGTATGTTACTTTCCCGGAATGATCGGGGGTACACTATTTCCAACGATATGTACTCCGACGACGACCTTCCTGATACACCTTTGAATTATTAAAATTAGAACTTAGCACATATGAATATTATTTTATTTTTTAACTTACTCAGACATGACATAAATAAATAAAATTGATTTATTAACCTACTTTCTCGTTCAGGTAAACATAAATTACTTAAATAAACATGCCTTGCTCTTATTGCAACACTAATGTCGATCACAAATCGGTCACAGCTTGTCCGCTCAACGTTATGGATAGAGCGGTCACTATATTCAACGATTCCTTAGACCCACACCTGTCTAATGATGGGCAAGTCATCGCCCGCCATGCCGGACATCAGATATCCGCTGGCGCCGAATGGTTCAAAGACCAACACGGTAGGGGTCCGAGTCACGCGGATTGGAACTTGATAGACACCTACACGTCTATGGGTGTTTATTCTTTAAACCTCTTCATAAATCCACGATATCGCCGCATCGTCGAACTGCTATGGGAGTTCCATCATTTGAAATTTGATATGATACCTTTGACAGATGCTCGGCACATTGGATTTCATCTTTGTAGCACAACAAAGAAGAAAAACGAGATTAATCCGACTGCACGAAAATTTAAATATTTAAACGGCATTATCTCATTATTCGAAACAATCACCGGCGATGACGCTATCCTTGCTACGATAGCATTCAAACGATGGTCCAAAATGAGAGCGTCGATTATGTCCGTACGATACCGCGAATATTATATCGTACGTCGTAATCCCCATCACCACATTTCCCGTGCCCCCGTGCTCCCCAGACCCCGAGGTGGACCTGGACCCCACATACTCCCCAGACCCGTTATTTCCACCGGAACCTTCCAACAGCAGCAACAACAACGCCATATAGATTTCGCTCAACAACAGCAGCACGCACAAGAAATGCGCGAGAATGGATTTCCTCAACCATCACGAATTGAACCGACAGATTCCCTTCCTCCTTCAGTAGAGTATCCAATCAAAACCGAGGAATGTTCGATTTGCATGGAGGTGTTGGGAAAAGTAAACTGTGTTACAGTCCGTTGCGGTCATCAGTTTTGTGGAGACTGTATTTTCACACATCTTCAGATGGCTAAAGGCACGAATTGTCCGATGTGTCGCACTGAATATGCGGTTCGTCCCAAAAATTATATTCCCGCACAGCGTCACACCGTAGGACAACCTGTTATGTCACGTCCTGCTCCGCCGCCAGTTGACCGCGAACTGCGTCACATCGGGGAACCTGATTGGTTACCTACTGCTCCGCGCACCCACCGCGCGCATGAATTCACAACGGAAATCAACGACACCATTACTAGGTTGACACCTACACAGTTCGAGATAATTGTATCTGTTCTAACTAATTCTACTTAAACTATTTTAATATTCTATTCCTTTTTTTTACATTTGGATTATTTCCATACATTTATCATAATATGCCTTATCGATTTCACATCCTTTAAAATGTCGGTGTGTATTTTTACACGCAATAGCAGTTGTTCCACCACCCAAGAATGTATCCAATACCACATCACCTTCGTTAGAATGTTTCTTAATAAGGTCTTCAAACAACGCAAGACTCTTTTGTGTTGGATGAAAACGATTTTTGCCACCTTGTAGTGGATACATATAGATACCATTATCATATTTACTATTGAATGTCGGCTTACCTCCTTTTACACCAATAAGTGCGATTTCCCGACAGTTGGTTAAATAATTCACACCAGAATTAAGTGGCTGTGGATTCGTCTTTATCCACTCTATGAACCGAATTTGTTTGAATTTGTGTTTCTCAAACAACTCTTTTAATGGTGTCAACTTCCATATATCAAAAAACATAATCATTGTTCCTCCTGTGCGTAATTTTCTGTAATATTCCTTAATAAATGAATCCAATATTTCCATTGTAAATTCTCTATCCCAGTCGCCATAATTTGTTTGGACGCAATATTTCTTTCCATAAACTGAACCATATTTCATATAATTCAGTTTTTTTGTATCATCACTCAACCCATTTTCCTGCTTATATTTTTCCCATTCTTCAATCGTTTTGACGTTTTCATTGTTTTGTTTCACTTTATTATAAAGGTTATCCATACCTGTTTCGTGAGAAATAATATATGGCGGGTCAGTCAATATTAAATTCACAGAGTTATTTTCAATGCTTTTAAGATATTCGTGTCCCTCTGTGTTATGTATTTCCATAATAATATTACAATATAATATTAATATATTATTATATGGTTTTGATATGCATTAAATAATTTTTTTTTTATTTGATTTTTTATGTGTTTTCTTTCCACCACGTACTCTCGTAGCAATGGGTGAAGTAAGCATTCTTCTGCGTTTCCTTGTATAAGATTTTGATACAGGTCTTGGTGTTATTGTCTTGGCAGTTTCTATATCCATTGCTGATGATTTATTATTGCTATTATTATTTGAAGATTCGCGTCCTCTTTTAACACCTAAATTTGTCATAATGTTGGCTGCTTCTATATCCATTGCGGGGGACGTTTCACGTCCTCTTTTAACACCTAAATTTGTCATAATGTTGGCTGCTTCTAATGTTTCTTTTTCTTGAACTTTTATTTCATTTTGTTTTTCAGCTTCAATTATATCACTTACCGTAATTAATAATTTTAAACCATCTTCTTTGTTATCTTGTGATGATATTTTACGTTTACTCTTAACATCTGGTTTAAAATCTCCATCATTTGATTCATTAATCCCTTTTTTTTTTAATAATTCTATATCCTCTACTATATGACCTTCTATATTTTTCGTATCAACCGATTTTTGTGAATATTTATCACCCGATGTTTGTAAATAATTTGAACGTATTTTTATTAATGTGTCACGGAATTCAGATATACCATCCGCATCATAATAGGTTTTGGCGAATGTCTCCAAGTTGGATTTTGTTTTGTCAAATAGGTGATAGTTTACATAATCGTAAACATACTTTGATACAATATTCAAATTGTTAGGAATAATGTTGTAGTTAATTGATTTTTTCATTTCATCATTCACTTGCGGATACATATCCAATAACAAAATTTTAGAGGATGTATCAATTTCTTTGTAGAAGCTATTTATACTATTTATGAATTTATCTGATCCTCTACCTCTCAATTTGCTTGCGGTTTCCTCCATTTTAGATTTCTGTGTGATAATATAAGTTAAAATGTAATATTTCAAAGCATTACTTGCGTTCAAAATACTTTTAAGTGTAACGTCATAATCATTCATATTTGTGTCTTTGAGTTTATTATATGAAAATGAAAAAGTATCCATAAATAATGATTGTTTATTTATTAAATTTGATAATTCATCTGATATATCATCTTTGATAAAACTTTCATATAGTATAGATGCTATACTTGTCTCCTTCATTTTTATATTAAATTTCATATCTGACTCTGTTATTATATTAAGCAATTCAAGTGAATGTGTAGTTAATGCGTCAAACTTTGAAAACGTATTAATAAATATATTTGATAATACTGCAGATATTTCAGCATATGCTTTTAATCTCATTTCTGTATAATTCGGGGGTTCTCTATACGCATCGCCTTGAACTGCCATTTCAAAATTCCTTCTATTTATTGAAGAAATAGAATTTGCTAATATAGACAAATAGTATAGTCCTTTTGATGAATCCTTTTTATTCAACTCTTTATTTAATTCTTCTATTATTGGGTTCATTGTTTCTTCTTTTATTGCTTTTATGCGTTTTATAGTGAAATCTTTTTTTGGTTGTTTCTTAATCTCCTTCATTAATTTCGGAGAACATTTACTATGACCCCCTTCCCATATTTTATCCAGTATTTTTTTTGCGTTTTTGTCACTCATTGAATATTCTTCTGAACCATTTTTTTTGGTTGTTGATAAAAATGAAAGGTCAGATTTAATTTGATTGCAACAAGCATGAGACCATTTATACTCTAAATTATATATTTTATTGTCATACTCGCTGATTATTTTTTTAGTAGCTTTATTTCCATCTTCTGATTCATTGTGATATAATTTAAGTAGCAAAGATGCTTGATAAATAGGAAGTATATGTTCGCACTCAGCACTTTCACTATCAAATTCGGTTGTCATTGGTATACCACATATATAACAAGGTATTCCTGCATTATTTATATCACCTATTTTACCAATAGTATTATTACATTGTATGGCTGCTCCAGATGCGCGTTCCCACCATGAGCGTGCGTTATTGTATTCTTTTACTGTATCATTTATTTCAATAGTGGCCTTTGGTGGCTTCGTTCCGAATAATCGTTCAAATGCTTCACCTGCTTTCATTCCTATCAGTGTATTAATGTTCTTTAATGGTGCTGTCATAATTAGTAAATATATATATATATTATCAATTTATTTTTTTGATAATTCTAATACACTACACGTTTTTCATGACCGAAACGTAAAGACAAATCAACCATTACACCATCAATTACTCCACTATCAATCATATTACGAATAAAGCTTACGTCTTCGCTTGAACCATCAACTATATTGTCTCCTATTTTTTCTATATTCCTAAAAAACCACGGATATTTGAATCGTGTGTCTTCTAAAATCCCATATCTTATTCCCATACATCCCATTCCTGCATACGCACATTTCATCATTTGTTGTCCTTGGTTTATTAGATTTTCTCCTTGTGTCACAGAAATGAATTCAAAACTACCATTTTCTTTATAATACTCTATATCCCAGTATTTCACACAACATAAATGATGACCGCCGTCCATCGCATAGATACCCGAACATACTTTGTATTTATGCAATGTCATATATATCAACCGATCAAGCATAACTGGTGTAAATACCATATCACTATCGAGCCAAATAATAGCATCGTATTTGGTTTTCCCATTAAATGGGTGTTGTTCTGGACCGTGTAATACATTTGCACCAAGACACATTGCGCGAGCGAAATTCACGTGCGAACTATAGCCATTGGATAAAATAAGTTTATATTTATCTGATAATGTTATTATAGAATTAGTCCAACATTTTAAAAATGTATTAGAAAATGTGTTGCCTGGAATACATATAATAATTGTAAGTTTTTCTTTGTGTAAAGAAACATTGTATTCCAATCCTTTTATTCTTAACATTTAATATATACGATGATTATGAATTATAGATTTATTATGGTGATATTTTTATGTTTTAGTTTTGCTATCTATATAGGACGGCACAAATAAATCCAATGATTTATCAAAAAAAAAACATTACTGATAATGTAACAAGAGAAATCCAAACCACGTTCCATATACAGTTTTTGTTTATTTGTCTTATACCACAACTAATGCAGTTATCCTGGATATATGTTTCTTCAAGAGGAAAAATCTTTGCGGCCATATAATACATTATACGTAAGTTATTTATCTTGGTTTGATTTACAATTTATTACAAGGTTCCCGGATAATATTAGTAAAATTGAATATGAATACGCAAACCAAAGTATAATAAATGAAAAATATGAATAAACGTGATATTGAATCAGAATTGGATAAGTTATCCAAAGTATATGAAAGAATATTAGAGTTAGAAGATATTCACTCACATATACAATATGTATTAGACTTCACAATATCTGATTTGCGAACAAAGAAGAGATACGATGAATTGACAAAGGAGATGATTAAATACCGACGAAAAAATATACGGTCTTCTGAAATGGCTGATATGAAAGCGATGAGAATTATTCAAGAAGAAATAGAAGACATACGAAATCAGTTTGGTTTCGGAATGATTGATAAAATGAACCAAATCAGTGGTTTATATAACAGTATATACAGTGAAGATTACAAAAAAAACGAGAGCAACATTATCAAATCTATGAAATTACGCCGATTAGCAAATAAAACGAATAATGATTTAGAATATTACTATAAAGAATATAAAAGCTTGGACTATTTGGAAGAACGGTTGATTATACTATATGAGAAATTAGAGAATGCGTAAGAATATATGAGAATGCGTGTAACTTATTTTTTATTACTATAATATATAATGGTTGCTACTGAAAGTGAGTATAAACGATATGAGTTAGAAATAGATAGATTGCCTTCAACGCATAAAAAGGAAATAGAAAAACATAAATCATATCTTGGAAGAAAGAAATATTATCCCCATAATTTAGATGAGTGGGCCGAAATAGGTCGCCAAATGCCAAAGAAGCACGCCGAAGAGAAGGCAGAAATGGAGAAAAAACTTAAACAAATGCGAATTGAAATAGACGAACACAACAAAAAACTGTTGGAAGCGGCGACAAAGGGTCCTCAATGTGCTGTGTGTTTGGAAAACAAATATATGGAAGAAGGTCTTAATGCGCCTGTAAGTTTTGGACCTGGAAAATGTAGAAAACATATTTTCCACGAAGGTTGTGTAAATGACACACGTGTAAAAAAATGTCCTTTATGTAGAGGTGATAAGAAAGCATTGAAACGTGTAGATATGAAGAAATTATCAAAACTCGCAACCCCCGTTTTAAAAGTAAAAACTAAGAATGTTACAAAGAAGAACTCTCCTATAAAAAAGAAGTCTCCTTCGAAGAAGGTTACAGAACGCAAACGCTGCCCGAATGGCACCCGTAAGAACAAGAAAACAGGTGAATGTGAAAAGAAATAGATTTGTATATTTATTATGCTTTTACTGGATTTATTGAGTGAATTATATATTTTTTTACAAATATACGATTGAATAAATATACAAGACATACGATGTAATATATTATTAACTATTTTAGTTAAAATTGAGTTAAACATATAATATATATAATTTTATATAAATATAAGATGCCGAAGTATACCTGTGACCGTTGTTTGAAGGACTTCTCGCAGAAATCTCATTATGATAAACATAATAAACGAAAAACACCTTGCCAAGATAATACCGGAAAAATAGAGGAGGTTGTGAAAACCATTATCAATAAAAAATTGAATACTATAACTCCTGAAAAAAATGATACAATTACAAATACAATGGAACTTGTGAATGAAGTAGAGAAAACTACACCTATTCAAGTATCTAATGAAGAAAAAACAAAAACACAACTCATAATTCACGATGACTGTATCAAGAAGATGATGGAGATGGATGCAGATAGTGTTGATATTATAATTTGCGACCCACCGTATAATATTGGAAAGGATTTTGGAAATGATAGCGATAAACAAGAAATGGATAAATATCTTAACTGGTGCGATGAATGGATTGCTGAGTGTATTCGTGTTCTTAAGCCAAAAGGAACATTATATATTTATGGATTCAGTGAAATTTTGGCTTTTATTCGTGTAAGGATATCTATAAATGTCAGATGGATTGTATGGCATTATACGAATAAGGTAACACCTTCTCTTAATTACTGGCAACGAACACATGAAAGTATTTTGTGTTGCTGTAAGGAAAAACCACATTTCAACCGTGATGATGTAAGAGAACCGTATACAGATACATATCTCAAGAATGCCGCCGGCAAGGTTAGAAAAGCCACCAAAGGTAGGTTCAGTAACGGAGATAAGGAAACAGTATATACTGCACACGCAAATGGTGCTTTGCCAAGAGATGTTATCAAAATATCCGCTCTGGCAGGAGGTGCTGGTAAAAAGGAGCGTGTAAATCATCCAACCCAAAAACCGCTGGCATTGTGTGAGAAATTAATTAAGGCATCCAAGAATGGAGATGATACACTATTGGTTGTCCCATTTGCCGGTTCGGGAAGCGAATGTGTGGCAGCAAAAAAGGAAAATATCAACTTTATTGGATTTGAAATAAATGAAGACTATGTGAAACTATGTAATGAGCGATTAGATGGTATTACTGAATGAATGAAATATTTGTGAATAATTGATTTTTGGCTTGCTATTATCTATTGTCGTTTGACAAACCTTATATTTTTTTATTTCATTCATATTAAACTTATACCATAATTGGGAAGACATTGAGAATGTAATATCGCAATATTTGGATTCCCAGCCAACAATATTGCCTTTATTTTTCCCGGTTTTACCCATTTTGGGTGTAAGACTGTGTATTTTGAATAAGTAGTAGTCCTTGGGTATCATATACCATTCATAATCAATAATGGAGTTTTCTTTTTCATCCCGAATAAGTATAGAATAATAATCAAATGACTCGTCCCTTTTTTCAATTTCGGTTATGATATCTGTTTCATTGCCGTGGATTTTGTCACTACAAACAGTAGTTAGACGATATGATGATATAGATACATTATTTCCGTTTCGTTTGGTAGATTTATTAGAAATATTGAAACTATCAAATCTGTTGTCTTTGCCACTCAAATGGTTACCATTTGCCTCATCTGAAATGGAACAAATATTTTGTACTATATCGCAATTTATTTCTTCCCATACAGTTTCCTTAATCGGCGTTTTATTTATCAAGTGATATCCAGAAATAACTGACTCAAAAACCGACTGTTGTTTTTTTAATTTTGAAATAATATTATGCTTATGAGCTAACCATCTTCGGCATATAGCCTGAATTTTGATAACAGATTCTATACACATTATAATTATAATTATAATTGAGGATCCACTATTTAATCAATTTTATATGGGGGGGGAGGCATTTACATTGGTTATGGAGTTAAAACTATATTTTTATATGAAAAATATTGTTTATGCTTAGGATAGACTTAGTTCATTTTTTTTGATTTTCTTGTTTTTACTGAACGCATTTTTCTAATTTTTTTCGAACGTTTCGTTTTTTTCAAAGTTTTTGTTTTTTTGTTTTTGTTTTTGTTTTTGTTTTTTCCACCATATTGCATAATATGTCTCATCATATCCGTATTACCATATAGAGGTGTTAATGCCTGTAGTGCTGCGCTACTTTGTTTTTTATCTGAGTTTTTTTTACTTAAAATGTCACCTAATGATTTTTTTTTACGATATGCTTTGTTTAGATTATGGGGATGGGGGTTATAGGTCCTGTCACCTTCTACAGAGATTTTCTTGCCATCAGAGTCTTCAAATAACAACTTATTATTATTATATTTAGAGTCCCACTCAAATCTCTCTTTTTTACCTTTAAATGTCATATCTTCTAAATCGTATTGTTCATCTTCTTTTAGTGTATAAAAACCCATAGTGTTTGGTCTGTCAATTACGCTTATATGTAAATCATATTCGTTACCTACAATTAAATCGTCGAGGGGGACTTCTGTTCTTTTAGAAAGGTCCATTATACTATATATAACGAAAATAAATATTATTGGGTGTGTTTGTTTTGCAGTATAAATAATGAGATTGGAATTTTACCAACTCAACGGATTGAATGATAGACCCCATCTGGTTGTTCGTATAGGTGAATGGTTTGATTGTAGTCGTTTCCCGGGCGCGAAGCGCCCGTAGGGAGGCATTTACACTGGTTTGATAAAATTGATTCTAAATAAAACAGAATATTACATATTATTATCAATTATGACTATGACTATGACATATACACAATCACGTATTAAACCATATTCGAGCAATCAGCAGAATATAGGAAATATACTTGGTAAATCTACTACCATACCGATGGACCAACGTTCATATGGTTGGACTAAACCTAATATTGACGATTTTTGTAATGACCTTATTTCAATATTTAAAGAAAAAAAATATATTTATAAAATGGGTTCAATGATAACTTATGTAAGCGATGATATTCATTGTGTATATGATGGTCAGCAAAGACTATTAACTATCGCAATAGTTATCATTGTTCTCAAACGCTTGTTACCGGATAAACTCGGCGGTGATGGTATTGAGCCAAATCTTTATACAGATGGCATAATGGTCGAATTTACAAAAAAACAGACAGAATATAAAAAAAAATATGAAAAAATACCGAAAATAACGTGTGTTTGTGAATCAGATATGATCGCGTTACTTGATATATACAATGATAATATCGATCATTGGACCCAATATATTAAGAATATTGATGAATATATTGAAGACAACGATTGCGGTGAGTATACGTGTAAGAAGTGTAATAATGACAAGTTGTATAGCTATAATCACTTCTTGAAACATATTAAAAAAGAACATAATTATCAGGTATCATTGGAAAGTGAATTATATGATGCTTATCATAATATATATAATTTCATTATTAATCACAAAAATGATGAAACATTTTTGAAAGATTTGTATAAATTCATAGTTAAAGATACGGATATTCAATTTTATGAATGCTATGATGAGAAATATGTATCTCGAATATTTAATTGGGAAAATAATAGAGGTAAAAGCTTGGACCCTCTTGATATTATCAAAAGTCAGATTATGGTCAATATACCATCAGGGCAACAAAATTTTGTATACGATAAAATACAACAATATAGAAATATTTCCAGTCCTATTTATTCAAAATTTGGAAAGAATATCATTGATATATCCGTTCAGATATATAATAAAAAGCTTACCAGAAATGTAAATTACAACTATGAATTCAAATCTATTATTGAAAGTGATAATGTTTACGAAGAAATTGATAATCTCTTTAAAATCATAGACAAAATAAATAAAATTTATCAAAAAATTACTCTGAATAAATATGGACGATTATTGAATAATAATAAATTAGTTTCTCTCGCTTGGGAAGGGTATAAATGGTGTTTGTTACCAATATTTTATACTTTATGCTCTGATAAAGAATCAGATACATATACGTTGGGAGCCAACGAAGAACGAATAATTGAGGTGTTTGCAAAATGGTATTTCAGACATATTAGTTTGGGTCGTCATCTCACTTTCAATAGCGTTAAATATTCAGAGTATTTTATTAAAATTTCAAACAAAGTATTACGTGGCGAAACGTGTGAATATTATGAAGATATATTGAAGTGTTTATGTGATGTTAGTGAAACGAATATGAAAAAGGAAGAATATATTACCGATTTGAATAAACATTCATTTGATAACAATATACACGCCAAATACCTTTTGATGTTTTTAGAAACTAAAAAAAGTAATGATAATATTATTATTCCGATTAACTACACATTGGAACACATTATTCCAAGAAAAACATCGGTTGACGATATAAATTGCATCGGAAATTTAACATTATTGGAAGGAGAAAACAGTAAAAACGGACACAAGGGAAATAGCAGTATTGGAGCAAACCAATATATGTCAAAAAGACACGATTCTTATTTGGGTAGTAACAGCCTAATTACAAAAGAACTGGCAAGCGATTATGAAGATGATTTTACAACCGACTCGATTATTGAACGTTGTTCAATACTTGTAGAAAAGTTAGAAGAAATTACTAACTATTTTCCCGAATCTGAATAGCCCAATGCGAGAAGAAATGTGTATACACCGGGCGCGAAGCGCCCATAAGGGAGGCATTTACACGGTTTATGGAATAAAAAAAATATAAATATTGGGATTATCATAATCATTTATACTCGTCCGCCAGCTTTGAGTTGAGAATTTGTGATGGTTTTATCGCCGTGTGCCCGATTGTCGTGTCTGTCTTCCCACATATAATTGGATGCTGTATTTTTACCACCGTGATTACGTGCAAGAATATGACCCGCATCTTTATTTGCTGCGCGTTCATTTGCTTGGGGTGTATTCAAACCCAAATCCTTGTATTTATTTACTGCGAACTTGCGAACAGCTTGGTTATTATGAAGGGTAGGCTTTTCGTCACGAATCGCACGATTAATTTTTTTAGAGAAGAGGTCGTAAGGCATAGTAGAGTAGTTATGAATTATTGATATTAGCAATACCAAAAGGTTTGAATCAACTTTATGTCTGCAATAATATATAATGGCGAAAACAGAAAAGAAACTACATTCAAAAAGGAACAAAACCCTGAAAAAACAGAAAATTCACTTCAAGAGAGGTTCTCAACCTGTACGAACACATCGCAAGAAAATGTTATTGCGAACTCCTGAAATACCATTAACATCGGTCAAAGACGAAGATGTATTTGAATGTGAAAATATCAAACACGGCTGTGATTGGAAAGCGGATAAATTCAAGTGTTTCAATAGCATCAAATACAAGAAAAATAAGAATAAACCAGACAAGGTGACATTCACCAATAAGAGAAAAGGCACCCGAAAGTTGAAAGCACCTGTAATTCGTGTAGGCGGATGGTTTGATTGTAGCCACTTTCCGGGCGCGAAGCGCCATTAATGGAGGCATTTACACTGGTTATGGAGTGAATTATATGTTTTTTAACAAATATATGAGTAGAAACGGAATAAATAGAAAGTGGACAATTATATTATTGTCCATAAGTTGCGTTGGCGCCGATATTTTTCTGAGTGGTATTTTAAAGAAGAAATGAGAGGCATATGCAGTAAACCCCGAACAAGCAATACAAATATGACTTGACAAAATTGTCTAAGTTTTTAGTAATAATGACAACAGAAAAATCACCAAAATCACCAAAAGAATTCATATGTGAAAAGTGTGATTATTCATGCTTTCGACCAAGTGAGTATGAACGTCATTTGGGGACTGCGAAAAGTGAATCATCTACCCTTACTGGAATATTAATAGAATTGATATATTCAGGTTCCCGAAAGTATTAAATAAATAACAGATAGAAAATTGAAATCAATTTCACATAAGATAACCCTGTAAAGGCAAACTAAAATTATGGATATCACAGTAGAACCCGATATATATTGCCCGATAATAGACAATAACGGCAATTATCAGGATAATTGTCCTGCGTTTATCAAGTATGGTATCAAATGTCCGTGTGGTGCCCGTGATAATTGGATATATGACAGTAAACAGAAGTTCAAACAGCATATAGTATGCGGGAAGCACCGGAAATGGATACAACAATTGAATAACAGCAAAATGAACTTTTATCAGGAAAATATCAAGTTACAAGAAACTGTCAAAATGCAACAGGAAATCATAGGAAGGAATGATATGAAAATAACTAATTTGATTGCTATCAACCGTTATCTTGAAAGCAAAACAATAGTACCAATCCACAACCAGAGTGTTGATTTGTTAGAAATAGATATATAACGGGAGCGAAGCGCCCATATGGGAGGCATTACTGGGTTTAAGGAGATAGAACTATATTTTTTATATGAAAAGTATAGTTTATGCTATATAAAATTGAAATTCGCATCAAAGTATTTATAATAGTATATAATTGAATATGGGAAGAGATTACGAATATGAAAAAGATAACATAGCATACGACCATCAATATACGCTTGAAACTGGTGGTGGCATAAAATGCAAAAATTATGAAGTATGTGAAAGTGTCTTACCGGAATTGTGGTTTGACTGTAAAGGGCATTATTTATGCATAAATTGTGATATAATGTTTGGATATTGGAAAGGTAGTAAAGGTGTATTACAAATAACTGATAATACAGAATGTCCTATTTGTATAGAAAAAAAACGTTGTATATCGCAACCGAATTGTCAGCATGTTGTTTGTATTGATTGTTTCAAACGGTGTTATTATAAACAGGAGGAACGTTGTCCCATAAAATTTCCATACTCAAAGCAAATAGAAGAAGAGTATGATGAAGACGATGAAAATCCAAAATGGGAATCAGAATATCCATTGATAAAGATGTATAAATGGCTTGTTGAAAACTGGCTTGATGAAATAGATAAAAAATATGAAAGCGAAGAATATCTTAGAAAGTGTCCGTTGTGTCGTAATTAGCCGGGCGCGAAGCGCCCATATGGGAGGCATTACTGGGTTTAAGGAGATAGAACTATAATTTTTTACAAATATATGATTAGAAATGCTATCCTCGCCTCCTCTGAAAGGTAATCCTCCCTCCTCCCTTACTGGAAATTGATAGAATTGATATATTTACATAGTAATATAGTATAAATATGTATATCCAGGTTCCCGAAAGTAGTAAATTAAGAGTTATAAATACATCGAAAAAAAAGTCCATGAAAACTTTTCAAAATGGACAATAATATTATTGTCCACTTCTTGAATTGGCTGGGAGGTTTTTTTGCAAGGTTTGTCAGATAATGATTTGAGAGGTGAATGCAGTAGTTATTTGAAGGAAGAGGTAAAAATGGCATCGAAAAAAAAGTGGACAATTGTGAATTATTGTCTCATTATTTAGTAATAATGACTACAGAAAAAATGCCAAAAATGCCAAAAGAATTTGTATGTGAGAAGTGTGATTTCAAATGCTATAAGAAAAGCAATTTTGAAATCCATTTAGGCACTGCAAAACATAAAATACGAATAAATCCTAATAAAAAACCAAATACAACATACGATTGCATATGCGGTAAGAGTTACAAACATCACACCTCTTTGTGTAATCATAAGAAGAAATGTAACTATAAAACACCGGAAGAAATTTTGAAAAACGAATTGAAGGAAATATTAGTAAACCAACAACAAGAGCAAAGATTACGAGAGGATAAGCAAAAAGAAGAACAACGCAAACGAGACGAAGAACACAAACAGCAGATTGAGGTTCTCAGCGATAAAATATCAGGAATGTCGCTTGTTACAAACCATAATACAATAAATAACACTACCAATAATACAACAAATACGTTTAATCTGAAATTCTTCTTGGATACTCAGTGTAAAGATGCAATAGATTTCAATTCCTTTTTACGTTCAATAAAGATAGACGATGACGATTTGAAAAAGTTTGAAGATAATGGATATATAGACGGAATGATGAATGTGTTAGAAAGGAATTTATATTCTATGAAGGTAGAAGACCGTCCGATTCATTGCACGGATAAGAAACGTAAGACAATTTATTATAAAAAATCAAATGGCGACTGGGAGAACGATAAAAAACATATTAAAATGCCATTACTAATCAACTATATAGAGACCGTCTCAAATGACTATTTTGAGAAGGTATATCAAGAATCCGGTGGGCTTGGCGACAATGATACAGAGTCGCCCCGCTACAAATGGTATATCAAGATGACGTTTGCGACGACGGGAGGGAATTATGGTAATTCTGATATAAATCGTACACACATAATGGGAATGCTAACTGATGAAATCTATGTCAAAGTGGTAAAAAACGATAAATTACGCGTCTAACCGGGCGCGAAGCGCCCATATAGGAGGCATTTACAGGGATTATGGAGTGAATAATATATTTTTTACAAATATATTATTAGAAATGCTGTCCGCCTCTCATAAAGGTTATCCTCCCTCCCTTACAGGAATATTGATAGAATTGATATATTTACATAGTAATACATAGTAATATAGTGTAAATATGTATATCCAGGTTCCCGAAAGTAGTAAATTAAGAGTTATAAATACATCGAAAAAAAGTCCATGAAAACTTTTCAAAATGGACAATAATATTATTGTCCACTTCTTGAATTGGCTGGGAGGTTTTTTTGCAAGGTTTGTCAGATAATGATTTGAGAGGTGAATGCAGTAGTTCTTTGAAGAATGATACAATAATGACATTGAAAAAAAGTGGACAATTGTGAATTATTTTCTAAGTATTTAGTAATAATGACAACAAAAAAAACGCCAAAAACGCCAAAAGAATTTGTATGCGAGAAGTGTGAATTTAAATGCTTTAAACCTAGTGATTATGAACGTCATTTAGAGACTGCAAAACATAAAAAACAACATTTAACAACAGAAGAACAACAGAAGAAATTAGAATGCATATGCGGTAAGAAATATAAGGAACGAACAGCATTATATCGTCACAAGAAGAAGTGTACGTATAAAGCACCCGAAGAAAAAATAACAGAAATACTGTTACAGCAGCAAGAAGAACAACGAAGACGTGACCAACAACAGAATGAAGAGCGAAGGAAGAGAGACGAAGAGCAACGCAAACGAGATGAACAACACAAAGAACAAATTGAAGTCCTGAGTGATAAAATATCAGGAATGTCGCTTGTAACCAACCATAATACAATAAATAACACTACCAATAATACAACGAATACGTTTAATCTGAAATTCTTCTTGGATACTCAGTGTAAAGATGCGATAGATTTCAATTCATTTTTACGTTCAATAAAGATAGACGATGACGATTTGAAGAAGTTTGAAGATAATGGATATATAGACGGAATGATGAATGTGTTAGAAAGGAATTTATATTCTATGAAGGTAGAAGACCGTCCGATTCATTGCACGGATAAGAAACGTAAGACAATCTATTACAAGAAGGAAAATGGTGACTGGGAAAATGACAAAACACATATTAAGATGCCATTACTAATCAACTATATAGAGACCGTCTCAAATGACTATTTTGAGAAGGTATATCAAGAATCCGGAGGGCTTGGTGAGAATGATACAGAATCGCCCCGCTACAAATGGTATATCAAGATGACGTTTGCGACGACGGGAGGGAATTATGGTAATTCTGATATTAATCGTACCCATATAATGGGAATGCTAACGGAAGAAATATATGTGAAGGTAGTAAAGAACGATAAATTACGTGTCTAACCGGGCGCGAAGCGCCCGTATGGGAGGCATTTACACTGGTTGTCGTGTAAAAACTATATTTTTATAGTAAAAAGTATAGTTTACATAGTGGATAGGTTCCCGATATGAAATAAATATTTCCAACCTGGACATATATCAAAACGGAATTATGAAACGGAAAACGGAAAACGGGATTATGAAAACGGAAAACGGAATTATGAAAACGGAAAAAATCCATATACACGGGCGCGAAGCGCCCATATTAGAGGCATTTAGTAAAGCAGTATCCGAGTGATAATAAAAAAATCAAATAAATATGTCACACCTCATATAATACAGACAAAAAAATAATGACACTGATAAGGTTCAATAATTTACTTGAAATATAAAATATCACTCGCAAAATGCTTTAATAATATATTAATATATTATTATATTACTGATAAAAATAATACACAAATATACTAATAAATTATTAGCATAAATGCTAATACAAAAAAATATCGGCGAAAAAATATCATTAGCATAAAAAATAATAATTCAAAACAAAAATCTACTGCGTAAATGGTGTCAAAAAATAGTATGGAAAAAAATAATCCTTACTGACAGTCACAATATATTATGCAGTCAATAAAAATACCACTTAAATCTTCCCCACAGCGGTTATGCTGTCAAGGAATTGAGGAACC
>Ga0209632_10001176_pt1 | contig 26937 bp, 25 predicted proteins | sample COG_10_FD_184754 | JGI IMG/M metagenome (GOLD analysis project Ga0209632, IMG submission 184754) | Pelagic Microbial community sample from North Sea - COGITO 998_met_10 (SPAdes) (version 2) | ecosystem: Environmental > Aquatic > Marine > Neritic zone/Coastal water | place: Helgoland, sampling... | reverse complement strand
AATGATTCTTTATGGAAATGATAGCAATACTGATAATAATAATATTGTTTATGCTCATGTAGATGGACAAAAATGGAATAACATTGTTTTCAATTATTACAAACAAAATGTGGATGTTTATATTAATGGTAAAATGGAATATAGCATTGACTACCCTACAAACAGTGTTAAATTCAATAACCAAGACAAAATTGAGGTCGGTGTTGAGGTAGATGATAAAGGATTTAATGAATATTACTTAAATGGTGCAATATGTAATGTGGTTTACTTCATAAAACCTTTAACACGATCTCAAATTGCCACACAATATAATCTACTTTTTATGAAAAACCCACCTGTTAATAATATACTATAAATATTGGCAAAAATATGTTTTATCAATATATATATGAACACAACAGTTATTGTTTTAGGTGTACTTTTGATTTTAGTCGTTGTTTACATGATATTTCAAGATTACTTTACAGGCACAACTTCATTAAATGAACAGACAAATTTGAAAGATGGCGTTTCTCCTATTTCTGGTAATAACTTGGGAAGTCCTGAGGCAAAAAATGTCACATATAGTGTATGGGCATATGTTGAGGACGCTGTGAGTGCTACAACTAATCTAATCTTCTCAAGAGATAAAGACTTACATGTTGGATTTAAGAGTGGTACTTTTATTGTACATGTTGGCGGGAATAATGATTCTACTAATGGTCTTACAGATGGACAAACAATTGATGTCACACATAATTTCCCACTTCAAAAATGGGTGCATATTTTGGTAACAACAGAAGCTTCTACAAATGGTAGAATTGTAGATATATATTTAGATGGTAAAATGGTGAAATCAGTAAATATTACATATGATGATACTACTAGTATGAATTATAAACCTACTGGTGTAGATAAAATTAGTTTTGATACTTTTCAATGTTATATTAGTAAATTTGAGCGTATACCAAAAACATTTGATCCAAAGACGGCATACGATAAATATAAACAAGGAAATGGTGGTTCAAATTTAGGCAATGTCCTAGGAAACTTTGGATTGAAATTTGCGGTTACAAAAGATGAAGTTGAGACAACCGCATTCCAATTATTTTAAATATTCACAGTTAAATCCTTTAATCTCATCAAACCATTATGTCAAAATATAATTATAACATAGTATTTTATAATTATAAAGTATATACATGGATTATAATAAACCAATCGGTCAACAATTAAGTTCATCATATAATTTGACAAACGCCCAAGAAGGAATAAAAAATTTTTCCAGTGGTTTACGCGAGAATATTAACAGTAGTGTGAAGGATTTTGGTTCAAAGGATGTTTCCACATTAGGTAGTGAATTCATGTCTTCTAATACTATTGTAGCCAAATTCGTTTTTTTGATATTGGTTCTTATTGTATTTATGATTTTATTCAATTTAGGTATTTATATTATTACTTGGTTCTCGGTTCCTTCCAAGGATCCTTATGTAGTGAAAGGACTTATTAATGGTAATTCATTCAAAGTAATACCACAAGACCCAAAAGAAAGTAATGCCGTACCTATTCATAGGTCTAATAATGAGAACAAAGGTATTGAATTTACATGGTCTGTTTGGCTAAGACGTAATCAAACAAAAGAAATTAATACACATAAGTCTTATCAACATATTTTTACAAAAGGTGCAGGCGATGCCATTGAAGACGCATCATCATCAACAGTAACTACTACACAGCAAGGTAGAACAGACATGGGTAATGGTCCTGGTGTTTACTTTTTTAATGATATTTCTGGTAATATTAATGAGCTTGGTTATGTAGACAAACGTGAATATAACAAAATTCGCATATTTATGGACTTAGAAACAACAACAGCTGATAGTTATGAGGATGTGGATGGTATTAATTCTCTAATACCAACAACAAGCACAATTGAGATTGAAGATTTGCCAATTGGTAAATGGTTTCATTTAGCTATTCGTGTTGAAAATAAAATTATGGATGTATATGTAAATGGCACATTATCAAAGCGTACTTTATTAGAAGCTTTCCCTAAACAAAACTTTGACGATATTAAAGTGTGTGATCAAGGAGGTTTTGATGGAAATTTATCTGATTTACGATATTTTGATAATGGACTCAATGTATTCCAAATCATGAATATTACTCAAAAGGGTCCAAACATGACATCCAATGATAAAAAGATGGACTCTTACGATTATTTGTCCAACAGTTGGTATATGAATTAAATACTTGAATAATATATTTTGTTGTAAATATTATAACAAAATATGTGTTTAACAATATATGAGTGAAGATGAATGTGAAAATATACAAAACGCACGAAATGAAATGATTGCTTTTAAAAATTCAAAAAAAATGTCATTACGATTTGAAATAAAAAGTCCATATACTACCAGTGTATTGAGTGACCCAAATAATGAACGTCAAACTAATCCTAAATTTACTCAACAACAACTTGATATGAGACGCAAAGTAGAAATCTTGAAATATAATAAACAAGCATTTACAAGTGGAAGATTGTCAAATCGCCAGAATTTCTCAAGATTAATGAAAATTAACAAAAATGTGAATACAAATATACAATGTGGGGATGATAGACTATTACCATCATTGACTACATCATGTGATGTTCCTGGACCACCAATAACACTACAATTGGATCCTAGTGTTCCCTTATATAATTATGAGGCTGGACGTAATATTTTTTCATTATCAAATGATACTACTGACTTGACATATGATTTCAATGCGGATGTAAATGTTCCTGTAAATGCGAATACATATACAACATTTATGAATCTATATATTAATAATATTGAGAGTGATTTTAGTGAATTTACTGTTGTCATTCCTCTTGGTATTAACATTGTGGGTGATATTAGTTATAATAATAATGTTAATGACATATCTAACAATACATTGACCTTGGATTCATTAGATTTAAGAGTGTTATATCATGATACAGAAATGGACAATATTACTATTAATTCTAATGTAGAAAGCCAAATAGTCAAACCATTAGCATTTAACATAATAACAAAAGGAACATTTAAAATATCACAATATCTATACAATATTGTCATAACAAATTTACGATTGCCTACACAACGTGGTTTTGTATATAAATTTCAAGCCCGCGGTTCTATGTCAATCGTTAATAACAGTGTTAATAATCCTGATGTTAATTTAGCTGATAATTCCAATATAATATTCAATATAAATGCTCCTAGTTCATCTGAGAACATTGATAATAATTCAATATTGGTAAATGGGACAACACCTGCCACATTGGGTATATTTTCATTAACAAAAACAATAGTATAATTTATTGTTGATTTGTGGGATTTAGGCAGATTTGTTGTTCGGGAAATACTTGTCCGGACATGCATTTATCGTGTTCATTCATGGCAATACAAGATCTCTTCTTCTCGTATTCACCAATATAACACCAGGAGTTTTTAGATGATGAAATCGGGTTTTGAATAGGGTTCTCTGGAATATCTTGTTCTACGTTATTGGTGGTTTGAATTGAACTATTACTTAAAACATTGTCTAATTGAGTTTTTGTATTTTTGTCAATGTTTGATTTAGATGCTTTAATAAGAAGATTTCCTACATTTTGTACGGTGCCTTCGGCAATGTCAATCGCGGCCTTAGATGTATCGCCTATAACATCTGCTGATACATTGAGAACACTACCAGTTGTATATCCCAATAGTGATAAAATTTGATTTACAATAGGACCAAATAATCTAACAAATATTTTGATTATATTACTAAAAATATCTAATATATTTATTCCTAAAAATGACAAAAGGAGTAATACTACAAGAACCATTATTACTACATTTTTTGGTTCATAATATGAATTGTTTAATTGGACGTTTTGTGATGCAAAAGATTGATTCTCCATATATACATAATGTATAGTTTTTTATTCGTTATATGAAAACCATTTTAATATATTAATAAATAAAATGACGTTTAATTTATTTGAAAGTTTTTTCCTCATGTCCTTAGGTATTACTTTTTCATTGATATTGATTATTTTTTATCATTTTAAAGAGCGTATTCGCTTCATTGAAAATAAAACAGACAACTTATTTAGTTTGATTCAAGATTTAGCAGAAGAATTAAAGAAACCTCAATATGAAAAATTAAATTCAGGTAGCCCACATAATATGTTAAACCAGATGGAAGAACCTATATATAATAATGGAATGTTGTTAGCTAATCAAGTATTAACAGGAACTGATCTCACTCCATTTCAAATGAATTTAGAAGAGGATGAAGAACTAAGTGAGTTTGATGATAGCGAGGACGAAGGTGAGGACGAAGGTGAGGACGAAGGTGAGGACGAAGGTGAGGACGAAGGTGAGGACGAAGGTGAGGACGAAGGTGAGGATGAAGGTGAGGATGAAGGTGAAGAGAACTTTGATAAAATAACTATACCTGATATAAAGATAGTAAAACAAGATGAGCCTCCAAAGAGACATATTAACATAAAGAAGATGAATGTAGGAGAATTACGTAATATGGTTATTGAAAGTCAATTATGTGATGACCCATCTAAGATGAAAAAAGGAGAACTTATTGAATTATTACAACAAAATATGTAAATATCATGAAAAAGATTCTTCGTATTTTTATATATTTGTATAAAATATAAACATATAATGTTCAAAATGGAGACCCAATATGCAAAAACAAATGCTAAAAGTAGTAAAGCCAAAAAGACATATTTTCCAAGTTCTCATAAAGAGAATAATAGTTTAGTAAGATTTTCACAAATAGGATCTGGACATTCATACAGACAGTATTTACAATCAAACGGACAAAGTATATTGGAGAAGAATAGAGAACTATACAAAAACTCTATGTAAAAAGTATATATTTAAACAAATATTACATATATACATTATGATCGCTAGTTTTGATATTGGAATAAAAAATATGGCTTATTGTGTTTTGGATAGTTCGGGTTCTCATATTATTGACTGGAATGTAATAGATTTATTAGATAGCGCACCAATGACATGCACAATGATGGTGAAAAATAAAACATGTAATAAGAAGGCAAAATATATAAATCCGAATAAAAGTGATTGTTATTGTCTAGTACATGCCAAGAAATCTGGATTTTTCATTCCAAAAAAAGAAAGTTCTCCCAGTTATATAAAAAAACTAAAAAAGGATGAGTTAATAACACTATCTAAATCATTAATGTTACCAGTCGCTAATAATAAGGATGAAATAGTGAAAATAATCATCAATTTCTATGAATCCAAAAATCTTCATGTTGTAAAAAAACAAACGTCCGCATCTGCTGTTGATTTAATAACGATTGGTAAAAAAATAAAGGAAAAGTTTGAGAATGTTACTAGTCTGCAAAATGTATCCAGAGTGCTTATTGAGAACCAAATATCAAAAATAGCATCTAGAATGAAGACAATACAAGGGATGTTAGCGCAATATTTTATCATGAAAAATGAGAACACAAATATAGAATTTATTTCATCATCTAATAAGCTAAAATCATTTGTAGCACAAGATGAGAACATAAATAATTATAAACAGCATAAGAAAGACGCAGTTTATTATTGTAATGAAATTATTACAAAATCGCATACACAGTGGGTGGAATTTTTCAATAATCATAAGAAAAAGGACGATTTAGCCGATTGTTTTTTACAAGGAATTTATTGTATAAATAAAAAATAGTTATGTTTGCGTACAACTTAAACATAATTTATAAGATATATATATTATGGAGTTAGAAATAACAGATTTAGAACCTATTGACATCAAATTGGACACTTCCAGTAGCACTAATTTTGGAGGTGGCATCGAATTATTAATGAACGATAAAAATAAGAGTTCAACAAAAACAACCAATATTGATTTAGGTGATCTGGACAAATTAGAAGAAGACTTGAATGATTTATCAAATATTAAAATAAATTCCGCACCGTCTCCTTCTCTTGGGGTAACATTTGATGACTTTTCTAAACCCGGACCGATGAATGTAGAAAAAATAAATGTGCAATTAGAGGCGGGTGATAGCAAGGTTGGATCAAATACAATGGGCGCTGTTGGTAATACATCAACATGGGATGGTTTTATGAAAACAAGTGAAACTCCTCATAGTTATGATAAACCGATTGTTTCATTGAACGAACGTGATAAAAAACGTAAAAAAAGACAAATGTTGAAAAGTTTAGATCATTGGGCTCAAAAGGGGCTTATTAAAGAAGCCACGCGTCTTAATATTGATTCAAATTATGAAGATATAGAAGACGAATTTGAAAGTGCGGTTGAAGATAAACGTAAAAAAGATTCAGTGAAAATTCAACAAAATTGGATGATTACAATGATTAATACAATTGAATATGGTAATGCGATGTTTGACCCTTTTGGAGTATCTCTTGATGGATGGGGGGAATCAGTGTCTGAAGATATTGATAGTTATGATGAAATATTCAGTGAACTTCATGAGAAATATAAGGGAGGTAAAATGAGTCCTGAATTGAGCTTATTATTGAGACTCGGTTTCAGTGCCAGTGTCGTACACTTTAGTAATAAGGCCCTTTCTACCGCCGCCCCTGGTTTTAATGACGTTATTAAACAATCACCAGAATTGATGAAAATGTTCACAAACGCAACTGTGGATACAATGAAACAACAGACCCCTGGTATGGCATTTGCCGAAGAATTGATGAAAAACAAACCGAATATGTCTCATGGACCACCTCCAGCAGGTGTTGAAACACGAGAACAATCTCCACCACAGCGTCCTGGATCCATGAATTTTACCGAGCGTCCTACAAATCGTCCAGATCTGAACAAAAATACCATGTTTGCGGAATCAGGTATTGATATGAATAATAATAGCGCTCCATTGAAGCGCGCTGAGATGAGTGGTCCAAAAAATACAGATGTTGACAGTATTTTATCAGGACTAAAACCAAAGGCCTCAGCTCCACCTCCTACCCTTAATGAAGTGAATTCTAAACCAGTGAACATTGATATGTATAAAACTGGTGCCGATGAAGATTCACTTATAAGTGTTTCTAGTTTAAAGGATCTTGAAGGTAATGTGAAGCCAAAGAAATCCAAACGACGAAATACAAGTGATAAAAAGGTAGTTAGTTTAGATATTTAGAGAAAGACTCCTATAACAAGATTATATAAACATCATGCTTATATAATGTAATATGAACTGTGAACCATATTATAAAAAATATATGCCGTTCTCATTTTTGTTTGCGTCTTTTGATTTCATTATCAAAATCTTCTTTTGTGAGAACATAGGCCCAATGTTGCAGAACTTGTCTTATTTTAGGACTTACTGTATCATCATCGTAATTTGTTTTCTTTTTAAGTATTTGTGTTACCAAGAAACGCATAAAACGTCCGCGTTTTCCAGCTAAACCTTTCCATCGCTTGATTTGACGTTCGTCGTCTTCACTGCGATTCCCTTGATAAAAATCACAATACCAATGGACCCATCCATAAGGATGTTTGTGATACATCCACTTCTTTTCTTCCCAATAATCCAGACCTAACCCGACTTTTACACCGTATTTGTTTTTCTTTACATCATATTCAGGTGATGTTAGGTTCTCTTCTTTTATGTTTTTCCACCATGAAGCTGGGAAGTTTTTATGAACATTTTTATAATTTTTATTATTTGTTTTAGAATGAATTGGACGCCAATATGTTCCACCGAAAGAACCTAATTGAAATATTTCTCTTGGTGTTAAATTCGGAGTGAACTCGGGATGATCCTTAAATACAATTACGTTTGTTCTCCTCTTCCTTGTATAATTATTAGGTTTTCTATTACTCCTTGTATACTTCATATACATATACTAAGATTTTTCAATTGTAAAAATATTATGTTATTATATACTCTATGCCAAAGATTTCTAGATGCCCTAATGGTAGTCGTCGTAATAAAGCAACGAAGAAATGTGAACCTAGAACTATGTCTAAGAGAAAGAGCGTGAAAAGGATATCCAAGCCCAAGAGTGTGAAAACTACCAAAGGTATTGTCATGCCTGCAAATAGAATTAAAATGATTATGGATTTTGAAAGAGTCGACCAAGAAACGTTTGGTTCTCATGGAATGGATCATGAAACACTTCTGAAATTGAAATATGATAAATTGAAAGAATCACATTGGAAGCGTGGTACAGACTTTTCTAAATTTAATAATGTATATGCAATTGCTATGCGTGATGCTTTATAAACAACCCTATTATAATACACGATTATGTATTATAATAATCACTACCCCCTAACCCCCATTTTATACACTTTGAATTCATGCGATAGTTATTGTTATATCATCGAATTTATTTTCAAAAAAACACAAAAATGGAATTAAAAAAGTCTTCAAAAGTGGCTAACAAAAAATCACCGAATTTATTGAATTTTCACAAATAATAAATCAACAAAAAGCATTCATGGTATATTATCACAGACTTAATTTCATATTTTAAATTCTCAGTAAGAGGCTAACAAAAAATCACGGTCTTTTGGATTCTATTTTGATAAATTTATATTTTCCCAAGAAAAAATTCGAAAAAAATCAAAATAGAATCTTAAATTGCATTTCAAAAATACGACTCTTAGCATAATGCTAACAATCCGGATTTTTCACTCTTTTTTTTCACTGCACAAAATTTTTGTAATAAAAAAAACGGCATTTTTTCTGTTCTATAAATATAGAACATTTAGAACAAAAAAAAATGCCAAAACAAGCCGAAAAATATTCCTGTAAATTTTGTGACTTTATCTCTAGCAAAAAGAGTAATTATGACAATCATTTGACTACTGCAAAACATAAATATAGAACATTTAGAACAGAAAACAGCCAAAAAATGCCGCTGCATATCTGTAATTGTGGAAAAACCTACAAGGTGAGGAACAGTCTGTGGTATCACAAAAAAAAATGCAAAGAAGGACTCTCCGAGTCAAAAAATACAGAAGATTCCATAAAATCAATTGTGGATAATGAAAATAAGATTGATGTTAATGTAGTACGTCAACTTATTTCTCAAAATCGTGAATTACAAAATGAATTAATGAATGTTGTTAAGAATAAATCAAATATTATAATTAATAATACTCAAAATAACGAAGTAAACATTAATATGTTTTTAAACGAACAATGTAAAAACGCACTGAATTTCGCGGATTTCATAAACGGTATAGAAATATCAAAAAATGATTTAGAAAACAATGCGCAATTAGGGTTTGTAGATGGCGTCTCAAAAATCTTGACAGACAATTTAAAACAATTGACTTTACATGAGAGACCAATACATTGTACTAACTTAAAACGTGAAATTATGTATATAAAAGACGACAATGAATGGCAAAAAGAAAATGCGGTAGCTAAATTAAGTCATGCAATAAATTCCATATCAAGAAAAAGCATAAGTTCTCTTTTAGAATGGAAGCAAAATAATCCAGAATATGAGAACATAGACTCAGATTTTTCCAATAAATGTATTACTATTCAACAACACTCAATCGCAGGAAATAAACAAGAGGTATTTTATCCAAAAGTAATACATAATCTTGCAAAAACGAATACAATATAACATTTACTGAAAATAAACATATAAAAAAACGAAAACATAATAGTCATATGACAAATTATTATGTTTGTAGCAATACAGGATTGGATACTAATGACGGTAGTGAATCATCCCCATTAAAGACCATAAATTTCGCAGCACAAAAGGCAATAGAAGGTGATATAATTAATGTAATGCCTGGAATTTATAGAGAGAGAGTCATTCCAAAAAATCAAGGTACACGCGAAGGTCCTATCACATATAGATCTACAACCAAACATGGTGCTATTGTAAGAGGATCTGAAATTTGGAAACCATTAACAGTTGAGAATAGTATTTCCCAAGGACCCATTGACGCCAGTATATTCACAGATAGTTATCATGCGGATGGTAATAATCCATTCTTGATTCCTATGTCAGTTACACCTTATGGACGCGAAGGATGTCCGGAAACCAGAATCAAAGCAATTAAAAATAGTGATAAAAACATGATATACTGTCTCGGTCAAGTATTTGTAGATGATGTAATGTATACACAGTGTCCGTATAAAACAGAAATGGAATCAACAGCGAATTCTTGGTATTATGATGCATCACAAAACCTTTTGTTTGTAAATGGTGCGGTTGATACACAAACAATTGAAATAACAAATCAGCGTCGTCTTTTTGCGCCACATACACGAAATTTGAGAAATATTATTGTGGATGGTTTCATTTTTGAGAGATGTGCCAATCAATACCCAAATAAGTTCTGGTCACGTAGAAGTAATCAACAAGCAGGTGCGGTTGGAACAAGATGTGGTAAATTCTGGATTATTAGAAACAATATTATTAGATATGCGAATTCTGTTGGTATTGACTGGGGAAATGAGGGTGGTTATAAACAAGATTTAGAAATTGGAAAAAATGGGACAGCGGTTGGTGCATATGGTACAAAAATCTTAAATAATATTATAAGTGATAATGGTTCGGCAGGCACAGCTGTATATATGGCAAATAGTTTTGAGTTTAAAAATAATCTTGTAGAGAGAAATAATAATTTACATTTTTCCGGAAAACAGCGTTGGGAATGTGCGGGTGTTAAGGTTCATCGCCCAAAGAAGTCATCTATCAGTCAAAATATCATAAGAAACAATTATTGTCATGGTATCTGGAGCGATCAAGGCGCAGGTGTTTCAACTGCCTATTCCAAGAATATTATTGTAGATAATAAAAAGAGTGGTATAGAATTTGAAATAGGAACAAATATGAGAGCCAAAGTCGTGAATAACATTTTTGATAAGAATGACAATGCGGTTCGTTTTGCTACATCGGGTGGTGTCTTGGTTTCACACAATATGTTTATTAGTTCAAAGACATGTGATATTAGAGCATTTTTCTTCAAACGTCCAGACAAATGGGATTCATTAAACGTAGACATATATTACAATATGTTTTGTCATTCACCACAATATTATATGTTAACCCCTAACTCGGATGAACCAAAGTCATCAAGAACTATGGGATACAATATGTATATGAATAATACAGATAAGCAATTCCAAATAGATAGAAAGAAAGATGATAAACCATGTATGAATTATGAATCATGGAAAGAAATATTTGACGACGAAAGCGTAATATGTTCCGCACCAATTGAAGCATCATTGGAGTATGTAGATAATATGTATTCATTGAATGTAAAGATTGACGAATTGCCTTCTTTTCCGAAGAATAATAAAAACGGCATTAATTCCGATATATTGAATAATCAATGGGGCGAACAATGTATATGTGGACCCATTAGTAATATCATTATTGGAAACAACAAATGTGATTTGAATTTCTCAAAAATGTAAATAAAATGTTTATAAATTATATACAATGGAAAGTATTATTACTCTTCAAGAATACAAAGATTTAGTAAGCACAAACGGACCGTTTATCCAAAAAGACGTAAAAGCTGATGGAAATTGTTTCTTTTCAGCGATATCACTTTTAAAATATGGCACTGAAAAATATCATGATAGAATCCGTTATGAAATATGTGGTTATTTGAAATGTATCATGGATTCTATTGATGTAGAATGTGAAGAAGCAAGAAGACTGGAAAGGAATCCTTATTTATTTCCAGATAATTCTAATATACTTAAATCAAAAGAAGAAATAATAAATTTTTTGAAATTTACAATTATTACAAACTGTATGAGTAGAAACCAATATGCGTCCACAATGGATTTATGTGAATTAGGCCAATATGGAGAAACAGAGCAAATATTAACAGCATGTTTGATGTATAATATAAATATTAAATTATATAGTGATATATTACCAGACGAACAAGCCGAAATTATTTTAAGCGATTATACAACAGATATAAGTAATCCTACTTATAATTTATATTTATCAAATAAGATACACCATTCTGGACATTACAATGCGGTGATTCTAAGAAGCGTCATAAGATCACCATCAACAATCGCAATGAATAACAAAACAAAGAAGAAATCAAAGTCGCCACCCAAATCCAAAAATGGATCAGTGAAAACCCGATCACCAGAAAAAGTGACAACCATAGGAGATGTAGAATACAAAGGAGATCGTGCGGACCTGGCAAAATATATGAGAAACAATGGTGCAACAGATGATGCCATAATAACTATATTGAAAAGAAAGGGTAAGATACCAACACAAGATACAGTAATGTCAGCATTAGCTGATTATTATGAAAATAATTAGAATCACTCATTATTCAAATAATATATATAATTTTTTATACATATTATTTAATTATTACACAGTATAATTATCTTTAACATCATATAAATTCCATATTTCAGGGTATTTTTCATCAATAATACTGATGATCTGTTCTGGTTTCAATATTTTATCATTTTTCAATATATCTTGACAATCGGTAATGAGATTTTTTACTTGTAAAATAATAACGCGCGCATGGTCGTTCGCCATAATAAGCAACTTATTAACTTCTTGGTCAATCAAATAACGAGATTGATCACTCATGTCAGGATATATATTCTGTTTTCCCATCCCATAATTTAAAATCATCGTCTTTGCTAATGAAAATGCCTGTTCTAAATCTTGTCTTGCACCAGTAGTTACACTGTAGCCATAAAATACCTCCTCGGCAATACGACCAGACAATAAAACCATCAAATGATTAAACAATCCATTTTTTGTATAAATATCAGTGTTTTCATCACTGTTTTCAAATAATGTATAACCTGGTGTTTTAGGAGACCATAAATTTATAACAACTTTTGATAATTTGGAGTGGTCTCGTGAAAGAAAACCAACAATGGCATGACCGAGTTCATGAACTACAATGCGTTCAATAATATCATCACTATATTTGCTTTCTTTGGATTGCCAACCAGCGTAAATGCGATTCAATACGAATTCCAAATCATCTTGTTTCACAATTTCTCTATTTTCACGTAGAGCATATAACATAGCCTCATTCAATAGATTTTCTATTTGTGCTCCTGAAAATCCGCCAGTCATTTCCACCAAATCATCAAAAGAAATATTATCCATAGGCTTACCAACACTGTGTATTTTTAAAATCGCTTCACGTGTTTCGCTATCAGGATTTCCTATGTATATATTTTTATCCATTCTACCGGGTCTCATAAGAGCCACATCTAGTAAATCAACGCGATTTGTAGCGCCAATGACGAAAATCCCATTGGATTCTTTAAATCCATCCATGTTTATTAATAATTGATTCAATGTTTGATCTTTTTCTGAATTAGATGATTCGTCATTACCGCGCTTCCTTGCTAAAGCATCTATTTCATCAATGAAAATAATACAAGGTTTGTTATCTTCTGCGAGTTTGAAAAGTTCACGGACTCTACTCGCACCAACTCCTACGTATTTCTCTGCAAATTCACTTCCAGATACTTGAATAAATGATACATTGAGTTCACCGCTGAATCCTTTTGCTAATATTGTCTTACCGTTTCCAGGAGGACCTTCAAAAATAATTCCCTTTGGTGTGCGCACATTATATTTTCTATATTTTTCATAATTAATAAGAATATCGGATGTTTGTAATAGTTCATTTTTAATTTTTTCATAGCCACCTACATCTTTAAATGTAAAATCATTATTTTTAATAACCTGAAAAGTACCACTGCCTTCACTTTCACTATTTGTTCTAGAATATATGTTACTGTTTGATCCTATTACAATTTGTGGCGTTTGTTGTTTTTTTTGATAATAACGGAAAACTCCCAATGGATCCAAATAACCATGTGGATTCAAACGTCTTTGACTATCAATATTACTATTGTCATCATTATTTTGTTCAAACTCTTCATCCTCATCTTTTAAAAGTGTCTCCTTATAAGAATTGATGAATTCATTGTTAATTTTTTCAAGAATACTAGTAATATTAATTTCAGCATCTCCATTTGTTCCATTAATCCAACGTTCATATATTTTATTTTTCATAGGATGATAACGACTGTTCTTCAAATAAAACATGCGTTCTAATTTTTCCAAATTATTTTTATCTAAGTGTCGTTGGTCAAAATTAGTAAACATTAAATTATATGAAAATCCATTAACCATTAATAAATAACTCAGTAAAATCCAAATCCACATTCTATATTAGTATTAGTTTATGATTTTTATGTTCTTTTCATAGAATATAAAAATAATCCATAGTATAATATATCCATAAAATGTCTATTTACGATAATATTGTCTCATGTTTTTATAGTTCATTATACTGTGTAATATCTATATATCATAAAATAGAATATACAATCAAAAGTAATATAACATTTTGTTATGAAAATAACGATATGTTCAAAAGTTGTACCAATAATGTAGTAGTATGTTACAATAATACGATGAACACTTGTAAATATGAAACCACGGAATATTATGGGAATTTTTATGGAATTATATTTAAAGAGAATTTCAATTTAAGACAGATAATAGTTCATGATAATGATATCAATATTGAAAAAGTGAGAGAATTTGTTTCTATGGAAGAAATAAGGATTTACAAAGATTATTGTTTATATGTTTCAATAGACAATGCAAAAATCGTGTTATTGAATGACAGATGTAATGAATCTGAATTGATATCCATTTTTGAAAATGTACAATGTAAACCCAAATTTTTATCAATAACATATAAGCATCCAAATATGGATATTGAAGGTATAGAATTGACATTAAATAAAGAGTATATGATAATGAATAATACATTGTTATCAAATGAACACGTATGTTATTTGCTGCGTCATCAAGAATTACCCTATATATTTGATGATAAATACACATTGGATATTATGGACCAAAAACTGAATACTTTTATCTTAAATTACAATCAATATGTCGTTATTGATGAAAATTATAGTATAATGGAACGGGAAATCGTAGAAGATGAATTAATAACATGAAATGATATAAAAAAAAAAAGTTATTATTGTTATAAGGAGTAATGTCTGAACTCTCCGCCCAATTCCATAATTTGAATGGTAAATGGGATTTATATTATCATTTACCAAGCGACACTAATTGGAACTTGTCTAGTTATAAAGATATTTTGAAAAATATTGATAAAATAGAGGATGTAATAATGTTGAACAAAACGATTAGTGAAGGAATAATCAAAAATTGTATGTTATTTCTAATGAGAAAAGATATTACTCCTTTATGGGAAGACCCAAAAAATCGCGACGGCGGGTGTTTTTCTTTCAAAGTATTAAATAAACAAGTTTATGAAATATGGAAAACATTGTTTTATACAATATGCGGTGAGAGTATTACTAAGAATCCTGAGCATATGAAAGAAATAAATGGAATCACCATATCTCCCAAAAAACATTTCTGTATTGTGAAAATATGGTTAGGTAGTTGTAAATACCAGGACCCTAATATGTTTATTGATATTCCCAATTTACAGAAACAAACCTGTTTATTTAAAAAGCATGAGCCCGAATTTTGATAAATATAATAAAAAATTGTTTATTATATTTTTAACTAACCATTTTACACTCGTGAATATTTAGAATCCAATGTCATAATCATCTTCACAATCTTCCTGTGTGACCTTCAAGTTGGATATATTGTTGCGGATTTCTATTTGTTTATTACTACAAGCATCATTTGTTTCGCCATATGTATCAAACAATTCATCAATATTGTCTTTTTGTATTTCCTGGCATTCATCCAATGTAGCCATTTTATCCATATCTAGTAATATATTACATGCTCCTGTTCCAAAATTTCCATATTGACCGCATAGCACACTTGCTGATACACCTCGCATATGGTCAAAACTCGCATGTCTAGCCGCATTTAATAATACTTCTGTATGAACTTCAAATGTGGCCTTAGCAATGGGTCCGACATTGTCATTTAATAGTCCAGAACGGAAAATGGGTGTTAATTGTTCGGTCATAGTCATACGATCACATAACAGATTCAAGTGATGATAGTTAATATACGCATCTGCAAATTCCATGACTTCTTGTATTTCATTAAATAATATTTGACGCGCCGCTTCCATACCCAAGATATTGTGGATTTCTCTAATATCATTGGAATATGTTCGTGCGTTGTCAATATAATCTAATCCTAATGCATCCATTAAATTGGTTCCGTCTGTATCAATCACCCATGTATCGTGAGTTTTATATTTTCCATCTTCCAAAGATACCATATTTTTCAACATACGTGGTGTAGTATTAGAAATTTGAGATATACCACGCAATACAACATTGTTGAGTAAATTGTCTTGGAAGTCTTTCAACAAATATATTTCGTCAGATTGGTCCAATGACTTCTTTTTGGTGAGAGCATCTTTTTGTATACGAATACGGAAAACCAGTTTATCATGGTTATAATCTGAAAATACACAATGGATTTTGCTTCCATAACTACTATTCTTTAACGCAAAGTGAATATCATCCATTGTGATATTTTTGTTTAGTAATACTTCAGGTGAGATTTCCATACGTAACAACCATTTGGATAAATTGTCCTTTGGTTTTGTCAATTCCATACACTCTTCTATCATTTTCTCAAATTCCAAGTATTGTTCCAAAAGCATTGTATCTGCGGCAATAGTTGTATTTTCTTCCAATGGTTCAAAATAAATCTGAACCTTGTCTACAACATCTATCAATTTCGTATAACTAATCATATTCGCATATTTAATGGCTTTGGACTTATCTTGTTCGTCTAATTGTTTCATATGAATAGTTAATGATGGATTCTTCGGATTTTTGGTCAATCTCAAAAGCTCTTCAATACGAGGAACACCACGGGTTACATTGGATTTACTACCGACACCAGCCATATGAAATGTATTCAATGTCATTTGTGTAGTAGGTTCACCAATAGATTGACCGGCAATAACACCCACCATTTCACCCGGATGTACGATGGATTGCTTATATTTGTATGTCAATGTCTCTAATAATAATATTAGAGCCTTTTTATGGAATCTTTTATTTACAAGTAAATCCTTAGGAGTCAAATGATAATAATACAACACTTGAAAGAGTTCTGTTGGTTCTATGTAAGGATTACTCTTCAAATTCTGCATATAACTCTCAATTAAATCAAATGCCTCTAATGGGGTAATATCCACAATAGAATTCGCGTTCAAGTTCAATTGATTTTGTATATTGACAATTGTGTTAATAAATGACACGGGCAATTTAACGAAATTATCGTCTTTATTCTTGAAAACGCACTTAATAATAGAGTCGCGCTTTTCAATCATATAATCAATATATGTCTTGATTTTTTCCTTGGTTTCCTTGCGCTGTTTCTTCACACGTGTTAATGTTGATTTACCATATATTTTCAACAAATCCTTATCATTTTCTTGTGTTCCTTCAATATCAAAATGCATATAAATATCTTCCAAACTACTGGTCACAAGAGGAATGTTCTGATTTTCTACTTTGGTGGTATTAATGGAATCGTCACCATATGTAAATTGTGCGATTTTACGCTTATTATTACGCACAGTCATGTCATATTCTACTTTCAGGTCCTCAAGACCTTTAATAAGACGACGTTGAATATATCCTGTCTGAGATGTCTTCACTGCCGTATCAATAAGACCAATACGACCACCCATAGCATGGAAGAACAATTCGGTCGCACTTAATCCAGAAATATAGGAATTCTCCACAAAACCACGCGCATTAGGACTATCATCGTATTTATTGTAATGTGGCAGAGACCGGCTATCAAATCCATAAGGAATACGCTTACCATCCACATTTTGTTGTCCCAATCCAGATACCATTTGTGAAATATTCAACATATTACCCTTAGAACCCGAATTAACAATCATGAGAAAGCGATTGTTTTTACTCAAACTGTTACGAGCAATTTTACCAGATTCATCCATGGCCTTGTTCAATATTTGATTTACTTGTGTTTCAAATTCATGTTTACTTGACTTGGACGACTTGTTTTCAAAAATACCCAAATGGACCTTTTCCAAAATATCGCTCACTTCCAGTTTTTTCTTACTAATGGCCTGAATAATAGAATTCTTTGTTGAAGAGTCCGCAATCAGATCACTGATACCCACACTATATGCGCTTGTCTTCATATATTCAGTAATAACACTTTGTAGATTATCAATAAATTCGGAACATGATGCTTGTCCATAATCATTGAAAATTCTATGTAGAATACCCTTTGTGCTAGAATGAAGCGCGGACTTTTCAAGCTGACCCCTCACAAAAGAGCCATTGCGAATTTCCAATACATTATTAGAACTCAAGTAATCATCATCATCTTTAAACAATTTGGTTTTATATTGAAGAGAAATGGGCGGCATGATCTGAGATAAAACATCAAAACTGGATACTTCTTTACCAACAGACGCCAATTTATCAACATCTACATTTTTGACATTCATTAGGAGATTCATCGCCTTCATTGGATTCATTTTAATATCATTTCGTGTAAAACGAAAACTACCCAACATAGAGTCCTGGTAAATACCAATAATTGGTGCTGAAGATGATGGACTCACAATTTGGTAAGGAATCGCTGCCAAATGTCGCAGTTCAGTTTCTGCCAATATATTTTGTGGCATATGCATATTCATTTCATCACCATCAAAATCCGCATTATAAGGCTTTGTATCTGCTACATTCATTCTGAATGTATCGCCTTTCTTCATAATCTTTGCGATGTGACACATCATAGACATTCTATGAAGTGAAGGTTGTCTGTTAAACAATACGGCATCACCATCCATCATATGACGATGAACAATGTCACCATTTTCAAGAACTATGGAATTTCTGTCAACATAACGCAATGAAATATTTTGTCCACCCTTCTTTTCCAATATTTTGGCACCAGGATAATTTTCCGGACCATTTTGCATTAATTTTGTGAGAAACATTCTGTTTCTATCGTTAACGACAACTGGTTTCGTTAGATTCTTCGCAATTTTCATTGGTACGCCCAATTGTTCTATTGACAAGTTAGGATCACCAGTAATAACAGAACGAGCACTGAAATCAACTCTCTTACCCATACAATTTCCTCTAATACGACCCCCCTTACCATTGAGTCTGTCGGCAATACCTACTAATGGACGTCCTGAACGTTGAGCCATTGGAGCGGCTCCCTTGGTTTTATTATTAACAATCATTGCCACAAAATATTGTAAGAATTTGGTAAGTCCATCAATAATCGTGGGCTTGTCATTTTTCTGGATTTTTTCTTTCAAATCATTATTTACACGAATAATATTACTGTATATATGGGTTAAATCATCTTCACTACGTTGCTGTGCGTCATGTTTTACAGAAGGGCGAACTGCTGGGGGTGCCACTGGCAATGCTTGACATATCATTGAATCCGGACGAGACCATAATGGACTAAATCCCATAAAATGGATATCATCATCACTCAATCTTTGAAAGATTTTTAATACAATTTCAGGTGTAAAATGAATTGAAACGGATTCTTCGTCACCGATTTCTTTCCATTCCGCATAAATTGTAGCCATTTCAAATGTAGTAATAGATTTTGGTTGTTTACAACCACAACCATCATCGCTCACGGCTCCACAACGGTCAATTTTCTCACAAATTTTATACACCTCAGTCCAACGTTTCTCCTCGCTATATTCCAATAAATATGTATATTGTGTTTTATTTAATAATAGTTTACTGCATTTGAAGCATACACATTTTAGGATTTTTACTATATCGCGCAAATGCTGTATAAAGAATACAGGTCGCGCCAAATCAATATGACCAAAATACCCTGGTGTATGAATATATGTATATCCATCAGTAGGGCATATTTGACCAGATTCTAAAACGCCCATACGTGAATCAAACAGTCCCCCGTTGACTGGTTTATTTCCAATAAATGTATCACGATTATTAATTGGTCCAATGGATGTTCGTCTGATTTCATCAGCACTTAAAATTCCAAATTGGATGCCAATAATTTTTGATGTTTCGTCATTATGAACCATGGTATATATGTAAGTTATATTTTTATATTTATATGATTCAATTTTTTATAACAATAATAATTATGTATAATAACTGTGTATTATAACTGTGTATTATAACTGTGTAAATATGGGAGTTTTTTCAAGTTATTTAAAAAAATTGAAAGTGAAAAAATTCCAAATATGAAAGAGTATAAATACTTAGTTTTATTACTGATATGTCAAAATACGATAGAAGAAGACGCAATAAGAAGGAAGAATCTAGTGAGGATGAATCATCTAGTGATGAATCATGGGAAACAGAAGAAGATGAAGAATCTACCACTGTGACAGAATCATCTCAAGAGGATTCTAGTTCAGGAAGTGATGAATCTGAATCTGAATCTGACTCATCCTATGTTCCAAAAAAACGTAGTTCAAAAAGACATAAGCGTAGTAGTAGTTCAGATGAAGAAGATCATATAGACCAAAAATCCATACAAAAAATTGTTTCTAGATTATTTCCATCTAAATATATGAGCGATCGTGTTAAGGAAAGGAGTGATAGAAGACGGAGAAAAAATAAAAAAGATAAAAAGAAGAGACGTAAAGAAACGTCTGACAGTGATGAAGAATATGAAGAATATATGAGAAGTATTGAAGAGGAAGAGGAGGAAGATAATGGTGGAAGGATCAATATCATTTTGGGTATTGGAAATGATGATGAAGAAGATGAACTTGTAGAAGACGATAATGAAGAATGTGATAGCGACGATGAAAAGACATTTATGAAAGAGTCTTATCAGTCATTGGAGCTACCAAATGAAATGAAACAAGTAAAGGAATTGGAGAAAAAAACAAAGAAAAATAAGAAAAATAAGACAAAGGATAGCGAAGAAAGCGATGATAATTCTAATAAATTTGAGAGTGAATATAACGACCTTGTTGATATGAAGAAGTATTTGACTACAAAACTTCATCAAAAACCAAATAGTAAGACATTACTGCGTTCTTTGGATGAAACCAAAGATTCGATCAAGAAACTTGTCAAGAAGACGCGTGATAGAAATACGAAGAATTATCATAAATTAATCAGCAAACATAAACAAAAAATGACGAATGAAATGGAATATTTCAAAAAGAAGCTCTCTCATAAAGAGCAAGTAAAAATTATGGGAGACTTGAAGGAAGTGAATGAACAAATTCAAGTAAACATCCCTTATAGAGTAGCCTTATTGGATTCACAAGTTCCAAATAAATACAAGGCAGCAGTCATGCAAAAACTCAACATTTTGAAATCAATGGAACCCAGTGATAGTGAGTATTATAAAGTCAAAAACTGGGTTGATGCCTTCATGAAGATTCCTTTTGGAAAATACAAGGAATTGGATATTAAAATGGAGGATGGCGTTGATAAGTGTAGTGAATTTATGGAAAAGTCAATGGAAATACTAGATAAATGTGTATATGGTTTGAATGATGCCAAGATGCAAATATTACAAATGATTGGTCAGTGGATCTCTAATCCAGGCGCACTAGGAACATCTATTGCCATTAAGGGACCTCCTGGAACAGGTAAGACTTCCCTCATAAAAGAGGGAATCAGTAAAATTCTAGGACGTGAATTCGCATTTATTGCTCTCGGAGGGGCAAGTGATAGTTCATTTCTAGAAGGTCATTCATATACATATGAAGGTAGTTTATGGGGGAAAATCGTCCAAATATTAATGGAATCCAAATCCATGAATCCGGTTATCTATTTTGATGAATTAGATAAAGTGAGTGATACTCCAAAAGGTGAAGAAATCATCGGTATTCTGACTCATTTGACTGACACTACACAGAATTCATGTTTTCATGATAAGTATTTCTCAGATGTGGACTTTGATTTGAGTAAGTGTCTGTTTATATTTAGTTATAATGACGAGTCAAAGGTCAACCCAATTTTGAAAGACCGTATGTATAGAATTCAGACAAATGGTTATAAATCAATTGAGAAAATTACGATTGCCAATAATTACTTATTGCCGAAATTACGCGAACAAGTGAATTTCTCAACAGAAGATGTTATTATCCCAGACGAAACAATAGAATATATTGTGTCAAATAAATGTTTAACCGCAGGTGAAGAAGGTGTCCGAAACTTGAAGAGATGTTTAGAAGTTATCCACACAAAGTTGAATCTATTCCGTTTAATAAAGCCTGATAATGAAAAAATATCTAAGGAAATCGCTCTGAAAGTAGAATTTCCATTTACAGTAAAGAAGTCAGATGTAGATATATTAATTAAAAATGAGGAAAAACAGAATCAGAGTTTGTTGGCTATGTATATTTAAACCCTTGAAGATATCAGTAACGAATTAACAACGGAGGCGTTCCATTTTAAATCTTCACTAGTATAAACCATTGTGTGTGTGAGTGTGTTTAGTATAAAATATTTTTTTATCTTCAATATGCAGTTGTATAAATATAATTGTTTATAATTATATTCATATAATATAAATGGACCCTAAAAAGACATCTTTGAATACAAGTGCGCTACGATATAATCCTAGACATTTGACTAAAAAAGATAATAAAAAACAAAAGCGTAATTTGTTGAAATCACGGAAGCTGTATAAAAAAGGGGTTTATTATAGTCGTCCAAAAGTGAAGAGTTTTAAATCCAAGAAATCCAGACATTTGAAAAATTTACAGAATATGTATAATGTTGAAAACGCAAATATAAATGAGACTTTAGCAAAAAACACAGAATGTAAAATAGAAGGATTAAAAGAAATCATGAAAAAAGGTCAAGGAGCCTATTATAGTTCAGGGAGTCGTCCAAATCAAACCGCACACTCATGGGGATCAGCACGATTAGCCAGTTCGCTAACTGGCGGAAACGCTTCTACAATAGATTATCACATTCTGGATAAATATTGTGATGAAAATAGCAAACCACTGAAATTGGCTAAAAAACAATGTAAAAAACTGAACCGTACATGTAAGTCTAATAATAAATAATTAAATAATATTTTTTTATGTTTATGCGTTAAAATTGATGGAATCAATATAATATAAAAATAAATATAAACGAATAATGAGGTTATAAAAATAATGAGTGACCGTGTATTAGAAATACAAAGTGTTCAAGTATCCCCAATAAGAAATATGATAACAGCACTAAAAGATGTTTTAACAGATGCCACCATTACATTTACTAAAAATGGACTAAAAATCATAAATTTTGACAAAACACATACAATATTAGTAAATGTCACTCTCCACGCAAATAAATTTGAAAAATATCGTAGTGATCCAGATAAAATAATTGTATGTGCCAATACTCTCCATTTGTTTAAAGTAATTTCCACCATGTCTAATGACGATACATTGTGTATATATATTGACAAGAATGATTACCACGATGGGGTGGTTTCATATTTGGGTCTTCAATATGAAAATGGTGATATAAAACAATTATACAGCCAAAAACTCCGTTTAATAGAACCTGATATGGAAGAATTAGCTATACCTGATGTAGAATATTCAACTGTTATTAATATGCCTACAACTGATTTTCAAAAAATCATTCGTGACATGAATGGTATCTCTGATCGTATTGAAATTAAGAGTGCGGGTGATGATTTGATATTTTCATGTGAAGGTAATTTCGCAAGTAGTAAAATTTACAGGACCGAATCCGAAGGAAATATGAATTTTATTAACAAACCGGACGCTTCAACCGTCGTTCAAGGTGAATTTTCCCTCAAAAGTTTGAGCCATTTTATTAAATGCACACCTCTTTGTGCTAATTTGGAAATCTACATTGGAAATAATTTGCCATTAATTGTGAAGTATGACGTCGCGAGTTTAGGTTCTATTAAGTTGTGTTTAGCAAGTCTACCAAGTATGTAAATTATGAATGAACTGTACTAGCATTGGATTCAATATCGGCATTACCTTGTTCATTATCATGTAAATGAGAATTTAATGTATTAGAATCAAGAGTTATATTAGAATTATAACATACATATTTATATGTTATGTAAATGAATGCCGATAAAAACACAGTTGTTAGCGATGATGAGAGGATTATGTCTCTTATATTATATTCAATCATATTTAATAATATTATATATTAAATAAAATATTATTTCAATTTTTGAAATTTAAAAATTTCCCATTTTAAATCATCAATTGTTTAACTGAAAAATTTCTATATAAAAATATTTTATTATCATGATTATTAATGTATATTAAGAAGATATCACCTTATGGTTTTGGGTTAATATCTTCTTTATTTTATATTTATTTTTCAATATTAGAAGAAAATAAATTGAAATTATTAGATGTACAAAATCTGAATGAAAAAGAAAATATTTCAAAATTTAAATCCTTATATTATTCTTCATATTTGGGTATTTTTCCTACATTATTTTGTTATTATAACAATAAAAAAATATTGTTTTTTACTCATCTTATGACAACATTTACTTCTATTAATTATTGGCGTAATCCCAAGTATTCATGGCGTAGGACATTAGATGTTCATACAACAAGATTGACTGTATTATATAATATTTATAATGCATTATTTGTATATTATCCATCATTACATTATACCTATATACCAGTAATGAGTTTATGTTGTTTATCATATCCATACGGTATTTACAATTATTCCAATAAAAAATATTTGAATTTCATAAATATACATTTGTTGTGTCAAATTTTAGGGTGCACTAGCACCGTCATTTTGTCTTTTTCTAAACCAAAATAGCCTACTATAATATTTAACTGAAAAAATTCTATATAAAAATATTTTATTATCATGATTATTGAAATAACTTAGGAATAACTATTTTAGTTATTTTTCAGTTAAAATATATAAAAATAAAATATTAATATCCTATATAACTAAAATGGTTAATTATAGTTGCGATAAATGTTATAAAACTTTTACTCAAAAATCACATTATATTCAACACCAAAAACGAAAAAATATGTGCGAAAATAATGCCGATAAAATAAAGGTATTAATTGATAAAGCGGTTGAAGATAAACTTAATGCTATAATTCCTGAAAATATAATTACAAACAAACAAAAAATTGATTTAAATAATATCAATTCAACTGAACAACAAACTACATCTATTATGGAAACTAAACAAACAAAAGGATTAAATCGCAATACTATTGATAAATATTACACAAAGGATATTGTTGTAGAGTTGTGTTTAAATCTCGTTACAAAATATATACAGATAAATACTGATGATTTAATTGTGGAACCAAGTGCAGGTAATGGTTCTTTTATTACAGGTATTAAATCATTATCAAGTAATTTTAGATTTTACGATTTAGAACCAGATAATAACGAAATAATAAAACAAGATTATTTGCTCTTTGACTATGGTAGTATCAAGGAAACTTTTAGTAAAATACACATAATAGGTAATCCTCCATTTGGTCGTCAATCTTCATTCGCGATTAAATTTATAAAAAAATCTTGTGAATTTTGTGATAGTATTTCGTTTATATTACCTAAAAGTTTCAAAAAAGATAGTTTAAAAAAAACATTTCCATTAAAATTTCATCTTATATTTGAAATAGATTTACCAGACAAATCATTTTTAGTAGATGGTGTAGAACATAATGTTCCTTGTATATTTCAAATTTGGGAAAAGAAAACAACTAATAGAGTTGTAAATGAAAAATTAGAACCAGTAAATTTTATGTTTGTTGAAAAAACAGAAAATCCAGATATATCATTTCGTCGTGTTGGTGTAAATGCAGGAACAATAGATGAAAAAATTGATGAAAAAAGTGTCCAATCGCATTATTTTATAAAATTTACAAATGGAAAATCTTTATCTGATAATATAAATAAATTATCTACAATCACATATGATTTTAACAATACAGTTGGTCCTAAATCCATATCAAAACAGGAATTAATATTTAAATTCAATCCGTTATTAGAATGTTAATTAAAGTATGAAGTAATAATATTTTGTAAATTATTCAAATAACATAATGTATTATTTTCAAAACCAGTTTCAAATAATTTGTATGCTTTATTTTTTTTGCTTTTAAATTGTATTTCATTACAAACAACACATAATAACTTACTATTTTCGTTATTATGTTTATTATTTTCTATATATTTTGAACCTCTGTTAAGTTGCTGTCCTCCGCCCCATAAATCTAATTGATTCATACCAATAATAATTTTATTAGTTGATTTTTCCAAAATATACCAATCTGGTATTTCAGTAGTAAAATGACCTTCACATTTTTTTTCAAAACAAATTTCAAATCTGTCAGTGTCTAATGCTAATTTTGTGATAAATTGTTTTACTATATTATTAAACTTATTTCCTCTTATAACTCCTTTTGTTCCTGCTGGTATTAGTTGGAATAAATATTCTTGTATTATTTTTTGTTTTGTTTCTTCATCAATATATTTTCCCAATACATCACTCAGTTTTTTTATTTCATTTTTAACAGAATTACAATCTTTATATTCACATATTAATTTTGCGTCAGTTAATTCTTTCAAAGTTTCATAACAAACTTCTTGCTTTATTCTTGCGTTAATATCTTCCATAGATGATTCAGGTTCATTGACGAGTATAGCTTTTTGGTCTGTCATCTTGTAATATTATAATACTTATTTATTTATGTAATTATAATTCAATTTTATAAAAAAAATAACCAAATATTATAAATTAACTGCTGTTAAATATTATTTACAATATTTATAAGGAGCACATGATGCACGCATAGTGAAGCCGCGCGGTTTCTTACATTGTTTGCGTGTAAATCGTCTAGGTAAAGAAAAAACTTTTTTATCTTTACGCACACATTTACCTCTTGTTTTTTTACAACACGATTTCATTATATAAT
>Ga0209632_10001172_pt1 | contig 26953 bp, 23 predicted proteins | sample COG_10_FD_184754 | JGI IMG/M metagenome (GOLD analysis project Ga0209632, IMG submission 184754) | Pelagic Microbial community sample from North Sea - COGITO 998_met_10 (SPAdes) (version 2) | ecosystem: Environmental > Aquatic > Marine > Neritic zone/Coastal water | place: Helgoland, sampling... | reverse complement strand
CAGAAGGAGTATCGCTTTGCTCCAAGATTACAGTAGCCATCGCAAGATGCATCACGCGTATAGATGCCTCTTGACCACACTTCCAATTCACTCCCATGTAAGGTGGGTTAAGTTCACACCAATCTTTCAACCAATTATTTATTTTTCCCAATGCTTTGTAATCTCCCACACATGCATGTTGAGAATAAGCCAGTAGCCAATCAAATCGCGACAATTCCCATATTAATTTAATATCCCCGACATTTTTGTCAAAATCCGGAATCTGCCACCAAGGAGATTGCCAATTCGAGAACTTTTGCCCCGTCAGGGGGTTCAAAGACCAGTCAGGTGGCGTATCATCGAGGGGAATCGAAAGATGACTAAATAACAAACCTGATTCCTTCCAATTAGGGGAAATCGAAAGGTTTGAATTAATTTGACGCTTACAAGTTCTAAAAAAAAGCCCCGTAGGCATATTTTCCTTGGTTTTTTGGGCCTTGTTCAGTCCCAAGCGTAGATGCAAACGATAAAGCAATACACGAGCGAGATTTAAAAATCCTAAATCTTTAACGGTAAGATATTTACAAAATAATTTATTCATTTATTTTAGCCATAGTTAAACAACATAAAAATACATGCTTTGCTAGGTAGTAGACAATTTTTCGAGCGGCATAAGAAAGAGCTTAGCCCATTCATCAAATTCGGCAGGCTATCCTTGGCTAAATAGACCGACCAAATGCTTAACAATTCGCTCCCCTGTCTTGCCATCCCATTTCTCAGGAATTGCCCCTTTCTTCCACTTGCCTTCGAACAAACGATCAAAAGCAAGCTTCATTTTTCGTGGATCGGTACCGATTAACTCGTTCGTCCCAATCGTAACGGTCTCAGGTCTTTCAGTCGAATCGCGCAAAGTAATGCAAGGGACCCCCAAAACCGTGGTTTCCTCCGTAATGCCACCAGAATCGGTTATTACCCCCTTTGCGTGCTTAACCAGATAATTGAAGCACAAATAGGATTGTGGATTAACAAGCAGCAGATTTTTGGAGATACTACCGATCTCATTGATTGTTTTAGCCGTTCTTGGATGAACCGGAAAAACCACTGGTAAATTCCTAGTATTTTCGGATATGGCGGAAATCAAATTATGAAATGATTCAACCTCATCAACGTTTCCAGGGCGATGAAGAGTCAAAACAAAGTATTGTTGTGGAAACAGATTATGTTCTTCCCAAAATTCAGGCTTCGTGAGCCTGTGCTCATTACAAAGTAATGTATCGATCATTGTATTACCGACGAAAAAAATTCGGGATTCCTCAACTCCCGATTGCCTAAGGTTTTCATTGGCGAGACGGCTTGTCGTAAAAAAATAATTGGTTATCGAATCAGTTACCATCCGATTGATCTCCTCAGGCATGGCCCAATCGCCTGACCTAATTCCTGCTTCTACGTGAGCAACGGGAACCGAAATCTTTTGTGCGCAAATTGCACAAGCCATGGTCGAGGTAACGTCGCCAACCACAATACACAGATCAGGTTTCGAAGTAAGGAGTAACTTCTCGTATCGTACCATTATATCAGCAGTTTGCTCCGCTTGGGTTCCAGATCCCGAATTCAAATTGCAATCGGGTGCCGGAATACCTAATTCCTTAAAAAAGGAACCCGACATCTGTTCGTCGTAATGCTGCCCAGTATGCACCAACCTGAAATGGATTTCTAGCTCTACTTCCTTACGAGCTTTCAATGCACTAAGAATCGGCGCGATTTTCATGAAGTTGGGACGGGCACCCGCAATCACATCAACACTTTTTTTCATAAAAACCACCTTTTTTCATACAATTTCATATAAGACAAAATTGCCAAAAGAAAACTTCATCCCCATAGAGAATCATTGCCATCATGGGGAGAAGAAAGCAGCCGCAACAACTCAATGTTATTATCTCAGGGAAATGCAGGACGCTCGCGTAAGGATGAGGACAATTCAAAGACATAATGAATTTTGAAAAAACACTAGGCTAACCCATTCAGTTCGATGCTGATTCGCCCGACCTCTAGCAGTTCTTCTATGGGTATCGGGGCAGATGAATTCGACTTGAGCGATTGAATGAAAGCTTTTGCACAAGCGTCTTGACCTTTGTCTTGCCGCCACAATTTCATCTTACGGAAATTCGGCCATCCGTAACCTTCAAGCCTACGGAAATTGTCAAGTTGAAGAATCTTTTCCCCTGAAAAGATTTCCAATCTCTCTTTCGGATAAGATTTGCTCCCGTTTGCAAAATAGTGAATTACCCCGATTGAGCCATTTTCGAAAACCAAAGATATGCTTGCCGTGTCTCCTGTCTTCGAATCCATGGAAATAATATCGGTACTTTCAACGGGACTTTGGGCTAGAAACCTAAGCAAATCGATAAAGTGGCAACCCTCTCCCAAAATTCTCCCCCCCCCGACCAGAGGGTCTTGCGCCCAATGCTCCTCTGCAATCTTACCTGCGTTTACCGTCATGATGAAAGATTTCGGTCCTTGGGCTCCATCAAGTAAGCTCTTAGCCTTCACCACAAGAGGAGAAAATCGACGATTAAAACCAACCATCAAACTAGGTCCTTTCCCGTCCCTGCCTTTTGCTTCCTCAAGGCAGTTTTTTATACAATCGAGCTCGCTTAATTTTAGGCAAAGTGGCTTTTCGACAAAAACATGCTTACCTTCTTCCAATGAATTGATCACGAATCCGGCATGAGAGTTATGCCTAGTCGCAATAACGACCACATCAGTCGACTCATCATCAAATACGCATCGCGGGTCCGTGGCTGTCGAAGCAAAACCGAATTTTTTTGCAGCATGCGTTCCACTGACGCCGGCACTTGAAATGATATGGTTAAGGTTAACGCCTGCCTTTTGGAAAGCAGGGATCAAAACGGAAAGAGCGTAATTGCCTGCACCAAGAAAACTAACTGTTGGTAGATTCCCTCCGGTCAACTTATCGACTTTAATTTCGGTTTCGGGAAGATGCCTAGGAGGTATCTCCTCCTTCTTGCTTGTCTCCTTTTCCTGATCATAACCAAGTAAAATTCCCAAGGCAGAGGGTTCGGACAACGCCTTGTAGGCCTCGGTTGCATGATCTATTCCAAACTCATGGGAAATAAGAGGCTCAGGATTAAGTTTTCCTGATTCCATCAGGGATAAAACGGCTTCGAAATTTCTTTGTTCAGTCCAACGAACAAAACCAATTGGATAGTCATGCCCTTTTTCCTCATACAAAGGATCATAACGCCCTGGTCCATAGGAGGCCGAAACTTGAAAGGTTATTTCCTTTTTGTAGAAGTCGTCCCTCCTTAAATTAAGCCCAACTACGCCGATAAGGACAACCCGACCTCTTTGCCGGCACATTTGAGCGGACTGGTGCATGATTTCATCGCTTTTACTCGCTGCGGTAATCAAAACTCCGTCAACTCCCTGGTTATTTGTCCAAGCAGAACAAAATGAAACCGGATCTTCTCCTTTAGAGAGATCAATTGTTTCGGCACCAAATAGTCTAGCTAAATCACACCTTTCTGAGTCCATATCAACACCAACCACCTTACAACCATTAGCAAGAAGCATTTGAACGGACAGTAACCCGATCAAACCTAAGCCTACCACGACGAACCTTTCTCCCAACGTAGGTTGGAGCAATCTGATGCCCTGCAAACCAATGGAGGACGGAACTGAAAAAGTCGCGGACCGAAGATCTACCGAATCGGGGACCTTTGCGCAAAGATTTTTAGGAACGCGGACAAGCTCGGCATGATGCCCATTTGTGATGACGCGATCACCCGGCAAAAAACCTTCGACTCCACTTTCAAGTACGATTCCAGCATTACAATAGCCTAGAGGTATAGGTTGATACAATTTAGATTTAACCGCACGATAAGTTGTCAGAAAACCGTCGGTCTTAACCTTGGCGATTACCTGCTTAACTTTCTCGGGTTGCTGTCTGGCTTTTTGCAAATATCCAGCTTTTCCAAATTCCATCAGCATTCGCTCGGTTCCGGCGGAAACCAAACTGGAAACAGTTCTGATCAAAAGATACCCTTCCTTGGGTTGGGGGGATGGGACTTCAACCAACAAAGTTTCACCGTCGGCTAGATTTTGCAAGACCTGCTTCATAGGTTCAAATTAGGTTCGGATGGGGCTTCTTTCGAAGTCAGAAATCGAAGATTTTTCCTCGACATTAGGATATTGAATCAAAACTGCTCGGTATTTCCCTTTAAAAACAAAAAGGCTACCAGCAGAAGCACCAATAACGCCATAACGATTAATTAAATCCTTTACATCGGACAAGGATCCGGCACCTCCAAGAACCGAAAAAGGAACTTCCACCAAATCGATCAACTGATCAATCAAGTCGTAGCAGTAACCCTTCATCGTACCGTCGTGATCAATCGAGTTTACGATAATTTCACCAGCTCCCATCGAAACTGCCTTTTCCACAAAATCCACCGGGGTCAAGCCGGTTGCCTTCTTTCCATTATGGGTAAAAACCTCATAACGACGCAGAAAACCAGCCTTTCTTACATCCATTACAGCTACTACACTCTGGCTACCCACTCGACTTGCCGCCTCAGAAATCAGCCCATGACTTTCGACTGCAGCACTGCTAATTCCAATTTTCTCTACCCCAAGGCTGATAATTCTCTCGCATTGTTCGGCCGTTTTCACGCCTCCCACATAACACAGGGGCATCCTGCACTCCGAAGCTAATTTGGCAATCAGATCGTAATCGGGTTCACGAAAATGAGAAGTTGCATCAATATCAGCAACAACTAATTCGTCAACTTGTTTCTCATTGAAAATGCGAACTGCATTGAGGGGATCCCCTACATATTTATGGTCTGTAAATTTCGTAGTTTTCACCAAACCATCTTCATGAATCAAAAGGCAAGGTATGATTCTAGGTCTTAACATAAGTTACTATATTTCTGAGAAGTTTTCGAGAAGTTGTATACCCCAATGATGACTTTTTTCGGGATGAAACTGAACTCCCATTATGTTCCTCTCCGAAATGGCCGAAGTGAAGTCGATTTCATACCGACTACTGGCAAGGGAAAGTTGTGGTGAATGAGGAGAAAAATAATAAGAGTGCAAAAAATAAAAACGAGGATCGTTCAAGTTTTGAAAAAGTTTGTCCGATTTCAGTGGCGTAACGTCGTTCCATCCCATGTGAGGCAGCCTCAATATTTTTTCTTCTGTCTGTTCAAAACGCTTCACCTCTGCATTTATCCAACCCAAACCCAAAGAGTTACCCTCATCACTTCTTTGGGCCATTATCTGCATACCAACGCAAACACCTAAGACTGGGACCCCCTTATCGAGTACCATTTCATCCAAAGTCATTCTCATTCCGGATTTTTCTAGCTTTTCCATTGCCCAGTCGAACGAGCCTACACCCGGAAGAATGATTCGATTAGCTTTTGTAAGTTCCTCGGGTTTTTGGGCAATAAGACATGGCACTCCAAGCCGTTTGTAAATATTCGCAAAAGCCTGAACGTTGCCCAAGCCATAATCAACGATACTGATCATCTTTTAATAGATGTCTCAAATCCTATCGCTTTTAATACTCGAGCTCCGAAATTAAATAAACTCTCTTGGTTTTTATAATCCCAGTAAAATTTTTTCGGCATAGTGAAATAGTCCCTTAGTTCTTCAGTACTTATCCCTAGTTTTGTCGCAATGTAAGCAAACTCTTGTTCGATCAGAGAATTATCATATGCTGGTCTACTCAATTTATCCAGTGCATCTTCCCTTGTCATTTGGTCAGTAAGAATCAGGCTTGAATACTGAACCCTCCTTGTATCGAAACCGAACCTTTCAGGCAGCCAATACCCTTCGTAAAACTTTGTAAAACGCGACTCGAAATGTTTTTGCGGATAAGGCTTCCATCCATATTCCTTTTCCAGCAGGCTAAGTGCATCACTTTTTAAAAAAGGACGGTAATTCAAAGGCCTCACAACCTTGATTCCTCTAATCCAACGAAGGTAGAATTTATGTCTCAGAACCGAACTAAAAGGATAGGTCTTATACTCTCTAGTACTGTAGCGTCCAATAATATCGCGAATCTGCTTCATATCCGTTCCGTAGTATAGGAACTCCATGGGATTGCGAACGCACTCGGTCGATATGTTACCGCCGTTAAGAATGTACTTGATGTTATGCTTGCTGGCAAAGTTGTAGAGGGTTGCAACAAAGGCATGGTCCTGAGGAATGTCGATATGCGGAACTCCCGACTTGAACCATGCCAATTGGAAATCTTTCATTTCTTCCCAATTGATAACTTCCGTGAACAAATCTAGGCCCAGCTTGTCAACCAGGACATGGATGTTGTGAACCGCCAGCTCGGAATTCCAACCTCCGTCGACATGAAAAACCAAGGGTCTCAAGCCAAATTCTTTAACTGCCAAGTGAATCATATATGAACTGTCCACTCCGCCACTGAGACCCAGAATGCAGTCAAAGTCCCTGTTTTTGCCGTCACGTTTTATTTTCTCAACGACTCTCTCCAACTCGAGCCGACCGCGTTCATCAGTATGCCAATTAGGCAAGACATTGGAATAAAAATCAAGTGCATGGTCACAAACACCATCTTGATCAAAGGTTATCCTTGAATCCGAAGTATCCATTACAGTTTTAGAACACATTTGATATTTTTTCATAAATTAGAAAGGGAGGATTAACTAATAGCATTAATTAAATTTGGAAACGATAAATCTTGGTCAAATTTCACTAAATCATCATGACTTGGACTGTAACAATGTCCCAAATCTTGGTATCTAGAAATTACTCGATCAAGCCACATTTCGTCTTTGAGATCTGTTAAAATAATTCTGGATTTCATTTCTTCAGATAAAGAATCTATAAACTGATGATAAGTAGTTACAACAATTGCACCACAAAAAATTGCTTCATAAACTGTTCTCGGAGAAGAATCCGATAAAGGTATTGAAAATACGATTTTAGAATTAAGGAATAGTTTAATTAAGTCAGGCTTATCAAGTTTCCCTATAATATCATCATAAGAATGAAAAAACTCAATACATTCCTTATAGTAGTTATCATCAGAAAAAGGGAAACAAATTTTTAATGGCAATTTTGTTGAAATTTTGGATCGTGCTTCAAGCAAATGTCGGATTTGGTATAGGGGTGTTAAACCTCTTGCATAAGTATATAAATTTCTTTCATATATAGTCTCAGACATTTTAGAAATCAGTCTAACATCTACACCATTTTGGGTAAGTAAAGAATTTACCCCTGATAAATTTTTTATGGCATTTACCATTTTCGATGAGTCGACAGATACAGCATATGCAGACTTCAACGATTTAACAGTCAAAAATTTATAAATGATAGATTTTTTGGGTTTAATTAGTATATCGCTCCCCTGAGGTATAGCAACATAATTAAGTCTAGCAAAATATGCTAGCCAAACATAATACATCGAATGACAAAAAACCATATGATTTGGTCGCGATTTAAGTTTAATTAAAAGAAGAGTAACTTGAAAAGGTATGAAAATTAATTTAACAATATTCCTCCAGATGTGTGCATGTTTACTATGATGATTGAATAAAATATTATCAATAATAAATAGTCTGGAAAAATATTTAATATCTGAAAAATAAAAATTCTGATTTTCAGAATACATCATATCTGTAATAACTGTTACTTCTTTACCTGAATAAAATTTACTTGCAGATTTGAACCAATCATATGCATGAAAATCCGTACCGGAACATAAAAAAAATATATTTTTGTTTTCTAATAAACTCATATTTTGATGTAATTTAAATTATAGGTAAAAAATTTATGAAGAACTCAGACATTTCAAAGATAATACAGCAAATCATGGGCGCCGAAAAACAAAGAAAAAACGTCGTATTTTGCAGTACGAGTGCATTTGCATTGTTAGGTGAATTTAAGTCCTTTTCTTTATACATCGTGCTGGTATTCCCGCTACTATGGAAAAAGGCTTAACACTTTTTGTAACGACTGCCCCGGCAGCAACAATACTATGTTTACCTATGGTAACATTACGCGTGATTACGGCATTAGCACCAATCCAGCAGTCATCACAGATTAAAATGTCTCCTCCTGTATGTCCCTGTTTGATAATTGGCACTTCGATGCTCTTAAACTCATGATCTGAAGCTCTCAAGACTACATTTTGGGCTATTAACACATTATCACCTATTACAATTTTCCCTCCATCTGCTGCCCCAATGCAAGTATTTGAATTGATACTTAATTATTCCCCAAACTAATTGACGCATCATTGTGAGCATAAAGAGAACAATGCCTCATAATAGAAATATTTTCTCCTGTCCGTATACCTTCGCCCCCCTTTATCACGAGACCGATTCCAATTGTTATATTCTTTCCGGACTTATTGGTTTTTATTTTAAAAGTAAGCTTGCGCAAGAATACACCAGTAATACCAGGGAAATAAGAAAAAATAAAATCGAACCAAGTAAAAATTTCTCTAATTCCAGCTTTTATTATTCGATTGAGTGTATTATTTGTCCGCATTATTGAGTATAATTAAAATAGTAGTTAAAATTAATAAATTAATTTTGCTTATATAAGTTAATATGACCAAGAAATAATTAATATAATTTATCTATTTTGTAGCACTCTTTTGTTCATATTTAAAATCAAGCATGATTTATTTGGAAAGAATTTAAATTACTTGATACAGATGAAACAATAGCAATTGCCAAGGGGTCGAAAAAATAACAATTATGAAATAGTGAAAGACATACATATAAAAAGAATAAAGGAAACTTAAAAAAATAAATAATCAAAATAAGGAAAAATATTATACCATATTGATAAAGATGACTGAAATATCCTACATCTGAGAAAAATCTCAAAAATAATGACTGTTCGACATTACGATTTTCAAGAAAAAAATGAAAATCACTTGGAAGAAAATTAAAGAATATAACAAAATCAATGTTAATTAATGATTGAAGTAAAGCAACCAAGCTATTTTTTTTTGGAAAATGAAAAACATTTTCAATAATACTTTCCCCATAGAATAGTATTAGCGGAAATGCTCCGATAATAAAAAATGTAATAAATGTATTAATTTTATAAATACTTAGTCTTTTAAGAATAATCAAAGGAATTGCAGCAGTAAACGCTATTATTGATGTGTAAACTCCAGAAAGTATAAGAAATGGATATAAAACGAATAATATATAAGTTTTTTTAAAAAAGAATAAAAACATTAATAAACAATATATAAAAGCACTATAATGGTAATTAGAAAACAAACCAGTTAGTCTACTAGTTTGATTCCAATATTCATTACTCATTACGAAGATGCTCTTAAATCCATAACCAGTTGTGAATTCTATTAAATAATAAAGCAGCATCACTCCACATAAATTAGTTAAGATTCTTAAACTAATTTTAAACTTGGAAAAAATAATAATTGAAAAAATACATGTGATTAAATTTTTTGACATTATCAAGTAGGAAGTAAGGCCAAATTTATAATAAGATATAATTAGAATAAATAAAATTAAACAAGAAGTATAAAATAAATATTTATTTAATCTCATATTTAATATAATAAATAATGAAATAAAAATGTAAACTATTTCAATAAAAAAAGAAATGCTGTATATTGTAGACCTAAATATTGATGATATGATACATAAGAAAAATAAAAAATAAGTAGAAGTCTTTAAAATCAAATTCATTCCTAAATTTTACAATTCTGTGCGATAGATTTCAACCACTATTTAAAAATAAACTATCAAAAATTGAAAATATCAATAGCATGAGTCCGGATTGCTCAAATTAAAAAGAAATTATTTTTAACACCAATAATAAAATAGTCACGATTTATTGTTTTATAAAAAACTTAAATTAAAGAAGAATATTATTAACTATAATAAAATATTTATGAATTAACTTATTGATTTCATAAAATAAAAGAAATTTACAAATATAATGCCATTTATTTATATCGATTTAAAATTCTTTTTAATGTACGATATGGATTTGTTAAAAACCCGCAAAATAAGTGAAAAAATGTTGAAAAATAATTTTTATCATAAAAATGTGATGACGCAATAGTCAAATTCATCCAAAATGGTATCGAAAGATATAACATCCTACTTTGCGAAAAATAAATTTTTATTAATTCTTTTATATATATTAAATTCTTGCCTGGACTACTTAAATTATCATTGCCTGTACAATAATATCCAAGTGCATTATCTAACCTTAGAAATTCTATATTCAATTTTGATAGCCTTAACCAGGCCTCGTAATCTTCAGTAGCGATTAACAATTTGTTTTCCGAAAATCCGTCAATCTTTAACATTAATTCTCTTTTAACCACCACGCTTGAATTTGTTATTCCATTACCATGAAATAATAAATCTTCATAAACGGGTTTTTGCAGTACTCTTGTTTTCATCAATACTTTTTTATCAATTTCATCTATACTTTCATCGTACTTTATAAGATCATGATACACAAAATCATGTCCTTTTTCTAACTCTTCTATTGAAATTTCAAGTTTTTTAGGGTGCCACCAATCATCGGCATCCAAAAATGCAATATACTTACTCTCAGAAGCTCTCATACCAATATTCCTTGGCCTTGCGGGTCCACCAAAGTTTTCGCAATACAACCAATTTATAGTAAGTTGATTCTTATAATTCTCAACAACCGATCGAGTCTGATCAGTAGATCCATCATCGCATACAAAAACATCAAAATTTTTCAAAGTTTGACCTATTAGCGAATTAATACAACGCTGTAACGCCTGTGCCCTATTGTAGGTAGGTATTATTACACTCACATCAACATTATTTTTCATTTATGGTTGAGTGTACTTGTAATAAAACTACGAACTGAGTCTTGATCAACTTTACTAAAACAGTCATTTAATGCTTCAATACTGTTTTCTTTTGAAAGAATTGTATTATTTGAAAAGTTTTCGATTTGTTTTCTCAAATCATTACTTGAATAAACTATTTTACATTTATCAATATACTTACGTGGAATTGGATTAGAAGTAATACCGGTACGACTCCCAATTATCAGGATATTTAAACCATAAACCAAAGCTTCTACACAAGCTGAAGAAGTAGAGCCTACCAATAAATTACATCTTTTAAGATTGTAGTAAAAGTTTTGATCATTAATCAAAATCTTTTGATATTTTTTTTGTATACTATTTCTTATGTCACTAGAATTTACAGCAGGGTGTAAGTTTACTATTATTTCGAAATTAACAGAGTTTACACTTTGCTCGACTGCACTAAACAACATTTTTAAGTTCTCTAGTGATGACTTTAGACATATCGAAAAGGGAATTAATATCTTAATTTTATTTTTTATAAAAGCTGGTTCAAAAGGCTCATAAAGATGTTGAAAACGAAACGCAGGAGCTACTATTGTTTTAATGTTATAATTTTTTTTTGGTTCCTTTAATAGACAATTACCAGTAACAGCAATCTGATGAGGTGTTAATAGGTGGTCATCTTCATACTTAGTAGGTGCTAAATAAAAGTTATAATTTGGACATATTACAAACCCTTGATACGCACTCACTTTTACATCAGTAAAGTATTTTCTTAAACCGAGAATCATTCCTCGATCATTAACTTGGTTTTCATACCATTCGATAAAGCCCTTAATATTTATATCTCTAGAGCTTAACCGTTTAATAAAATTATAATTTACACCAGATATCAATTTAGATATTGAGAATTTATTAAATAATAATTCATCTTTAACAAGATCATAAATATTATAATTTTTAAATTTTAAACAATTTTTACTAAGATTAATCTCTCCTAAAGGTAAAGTAACTAAACTAAGCCAATCTAATGCCTTAAGATATGGTTCTTTAGCTAGGAAATTATTTTGTTTCAACACTTTTATAAAACTCGGCAGGAAGTCTTTATTTATTAATAGTGTTGGCAGATAATAAACATCAGAATCAGTTGTTTTTTTAATATAATCTAGTAATCCTGGGAAATAACGATCATTGTAGAATCCATTATTAATGGTTCCTTGGCCGTTGTTCCCACTATAAACAAACGTATCAACAAGGTATAAATCCGCATCCTTAATCAGGTTAAGTTTCCAAAACGATGAAACAAACCATTTACCTAATATAAGTATTAAGTATTTAAAATATCTAAAAGATAAAATAACTAATATATTGATTTTACTCTTCTTTTTTCCAATAAAACTAATATTTAAAGAATCCTTTCTGAAATTTTTTATTATAAATTTATATAAAGTATAATCGTCAACAAGAACCTCTAAAAAGTCGTTTTGCGACAAAAGTATTTCTACTAAACGAACCTTACAAAGCCTTTCAAACAAAGGACTCTGATGTGGGTTCCTCGATGCCACTGATGAAAAGTACCAATTATAATTATTTCGATTCTTATGATAAATACTTCCTATTACTTGATTAAATGTTTCTTGTAGATCAGGAACAATATCATTGTACAATTTGCTTTGTTCTACGGTCAGTAACCGAAAGTCAATTTTTACTATTTCTTGCAAGCCCAATCAAACATTCTTTGGATTCCCTCATCAAATAGAACATTACATTTCCACGAAAGTTCCTTTCTTGCTAATGAAGAATCAGAATAAATTCCGAACATATCCCCTGGTGTAGGTTCTATATACTCGACATCGAGGCTATTATTGAAATGGTTATTTATTTTATTTATAATATTCTTAACTGAATGTTTTTCTCCACTTCCTATATTATAGCAATTATATCCAATTTTCGGGATCGAAAGGCTTTTATAAAAGGCATCAACAACATCATCTATATATACTAAATCTCGGAACCTATCTCCACTACCCTTAACAACAACCTTTCGATTTTTCATTGCTTGTGCCAGATATATACTAACCATTCCTTGGCGAAGATTCTTAAGATTTTGACCAGGTCCGTATACATTGAATAACCGTAATGCTGTAGTTTTTATTCCAAATTTCGAGTAAAGCCTTAAGTAGTGCTCACTCGCAAGTTTTCCAACAGCATAAAATGAGGTTGGATGTAAAGACATATTTTCATGAACAGGTTGTTCTTCTGAATTTCCGTAAACGGACATACTCGACGCATAGATAAAATTCGGACAACCTGTCCTTTTCGCATAGTCAAGAAGCATTAAAGTCGATTGTGTGTTCGTTTGCAGGTCATAAGTTGGATCATCGAAACTTATTTCACCAGAACTTTGTCCAGCAATATGGATAACAGCATCAAATTTTTTATTTCCGAGTTGTGCAATAACATTTGGGTCATGACAGTCACCTTTTATAAATTCTACACCTGATGGAATGTTCTCTTCGTAACCAGTTGATAAATTATCTATCGATACCAATTGGTCATTATTCCTTAACAGTAAAGCAGACAATGACGAACCAATAAAACCTGCAGCACCTGTGACCAATAAATTCACTGAATGAATATCATACTAGTGGTTTTTTTAACCAAATTTGGTTCCTAACTTTAACATCACCAAATGCACCTTGTTTGTCAAACATAGCTGCATGCTTCTTGTGCAGTAATTTAAAATTATAAGATTCCAAAAAAATTTGAGTTGCACTAATTTTCACTTCAAATTGTCATTAATTTCTACAAAAAAACTTTTTTACAGATTCTAGAGTTTACTGGAAACTTCATGAAAAAGATGCTTATGATTATAAAAAGGTAATTCTGGGTCAGGGAGAATGGAACATTGTCGCATGTGGACATACTACTTTCTGCAGGATTAAAATTGTTAGAAACAGTCTTTTTTTGAAACATAATGGAATCTGATAATGTAAGTCGTAACAAACATATTCTCGTTAAATTTTTAATAAACTAATAAAAATTTTCTTCATAAGAATTCTAGTTAAGCGTGATGTACATCAAAATATTCTCTCAAATAGGAGAAAACAATTGGTCTAGGCCAAAAATAATTTGATTCTATAGAACAAACCGATGATTCATTACCAAACTTATATTTCAGTGTTTGGTTAGAAACCAAATTTACCATTTCTCCGTTAATCTTTAGAAATATGTTTTGCTTCAAAGGATTAAAAAAGAAAATTTCATTATAATCGAAAGTAGTAAAGTCTTTTTGGATATAATAACTTGTGTGTTTATTGTGTTCACGTATTGCAGGAACTGAAGATGTATGCTTATACTTTTTACGGTTTAATTTAATTAACTTGGTAATTTCATTACCATGTACAAATGAATAAAAGATATTATCCTTTGAATATCCAACATAACAACGATTCGTAATTTGGGTAGTTTTTTGCTTAAAAGATCTTTGGGTATGATAAAAGCAAAAAAAGAGCCAATTTGATTATCAGGTACAATTTTAGAATCAATAATGAAAGTGTTTACACTATTCTGAACTTTAAATATTTTCTCATCAATATATTTTCCATTGTCATCCAGAAAGATCAAAAGAATATCAGAATCAGAATTCAAATACTTCTTGGCAATATCAGAGTATCTAAATATGGTAGTGTATCCGTTATCAGTCCGCCAAAAGAAACTGTCAGAGGAAGTATAATTATAATTACTATTTCCCCAAATTCGTACATTAGGCTTAATTATTTCTTTTAGAAATTTAAATATATATATAAATCTATTGTTAAGAAAATATTTTTTTAACGACTTTTTCATAAGTTTCTTTTCGGTATTTGTTTACTAATTCAATCCTGTCATTTCCACATAAATTCTCATGTGGTGGATGAGTATGCTCAAAACTCATTTGACCGTCTTTAGAGTAAGATAAAAAAACAGGTATACATAAGTATCCATCTGCGAAAAGACCGACATTGCCATGCTTACTACTTTCTAGATATGGATCTAGTATAATAATATTCGATGCATTAACGGACAAAATTTTCTTACCAAGAGGTTCTCTGTCGTCTTCATCCCAAATAAATAAACCAAAATTTGACTTTATTGGTTTATGATAAATACTTCTTATAAAAACTAGGTTTGTTGCATTATCTAAGTTAATCAAATTGCCAGCACTTGATACCATAGACCCTTGCATCTGAGACATTCTATGAGGAAATTCTGCTTGATAACTTGAAAAACCCCCGTCATGCATCGATACCTCCAAATTCCCCCTAAATGCTGGTGATGTAGATGTAAAATCAGAAGGCTTTAGTAGAAATTCTGAAGAGAAATTTGATGGTATAATACTTTTATCCAAATAAAAAAATATGTGATCTTTATTTTCTAAGTCTGAATTGATAACATAATAGTCATCATATTCATCAGGCACTAGGTAATATCTCCAAGCATTGCCTTCGCAGAAAGCTCCTATTAATAAGAGATTCTCATTTCGTTCTCCTGAATTTTTATACTTAGAAATTGTTAGTTTACTATTAATATTTTTATAGCTTGTATGAAAAAAATAATTCATGTTTTGGACTTATACATATTTTTTTATTTATACTTTTTTTCGATAATACGCTTAGCGCGAACTAGGTCATCTTCAGTATCGACAGCAACCGGATTTTTAGAAACTTCTATCATTCTTACCTTAAAGCCTAATTCCAAAAATCTGATAATTTCAATATCTTCAATTGACTCATTCAATGTTTTATTTTTACGCTGAGCAAATCTCAATAAGAAATCTCGAGGGAACGAGTATATACAGACTTGTCTTTTAGCCTTTACAAAATCACCCGACTTATTTGACGGTATCGGGGCTCTGCTCATGTATAGCAAATCATTATTTCCAGAACAAACTACCTTGGGAACATTGTAAGATATAAAATCCTCTTTATCGGTGATATCACACATACCGTTAAATATAATATCTGGGTCAGCTAATGATTTTCTTATAATCTTCCGTATGTCATCTGGATTAATAAGAGGTTCATCGCCTTGTACATTTATGTAGTGCTTCTTTTTAATTTTTTGAGCAACTTCTGCTAGACGGTCAGTCCCTGTTAAACAACTTTCACTTGTTAATAAAGCTTCCATTCCTTCGTCATTACAATGATCCATAATTCTATGGTCATCGGTGGCAATAATTACATTTTCCTCGCTTACCGCTTGGACGCACTTTTCCCAAACATGCTTAAGCAAGGATTTACCGCACAGATCAGCCAATGGTTTGCCAGGAAATCTACTCGATTTATATCGAGCAGGTATTACAACCAAGAAATCATTAATCGGTATCCGAGGTGCATATATGGAACCTTGTGAGACAGGATAAGTTGTGGGTGTCAACGCCTCAAGAGGAAGTGCCTTTGGATGCTGTTTATATCTTAAAAAGGCTTGAATAACTTGCTCCTGCCTTGGATCATCTGAATCATATCCATCAAACCCAACTAAACTTATCTTTTGAGCACCTGCCTGAGTTAAAACTGCTAGTGCATATGAGAAAGCTAATGGAGACGGAACAGTACAACCAAAAGGGTGAAATGAAAAATTATTCTCAATTATCTCCATTCCATAATCAAATAATTCTAAACCTTCATGAGATATATTGAGTTTACTTCCCAAACTACCTACTGGCATAATAATTGGACAATTAATTGAGGCATAATGTCCTGCGTCTAACATAGCTCTTTGTTGATTAGCAACAATGACACCGTTTACCATTTCGCAGGGAATCAGACGATTAACATTTAATGTAACAACAATCGGCTTATATTTTTCAATATAAGATTTTATTCCATTTAGGTGATTTTTAGTGGAAGCACCACTGCCGATTAAAAGAACCTCTCTTCCCTCAAACCAGTTTGTCGCATCCCATGCTCCATTTGTGTTTCCAGCAAAATCATTATGAGCTTTCTTTAAATTATCAGCGCTGAATGAGCTGGCACTCGAACTTGCTATCGTTTGTAAAACTCCGAATAAGTCAGAATCTTTATACCTTTTATCTGTAAGAAGAGACTGCACATAAGTTGGGTGTATCCGATTGTTAGCGGCGAAATGATAATATTCATTGGGACCCCACTTGTACTGCTCTAGCAACTTACGAAAAGAACATAAGCAATCCTTTAAGAATGAAGCATTGAATCTATCTAATCCGTAATTATTTAATTCAAGTAGTAACGACTCAGTTGAAACATTACCAGCTCCGCGTCCCATACCAAGAATTGTTGAGTCGCACCAACTAATACCATTATTTAAAGAAGAAAGGGTATTGGAAAGAGCTAGCCCTTTGTTGTTGTGTGTGTGAATACCCAATTGTCCATTCCAATTCGATTGAAATGCCTTCGATATAAATGCGACTTCATCCGGATTCATCGATCCGAGTGAATCTGCAAAATATAGAACATCTACACACTCCCATTTCTTTATTTCATTACAAGCAGTTGCATAATCATCATAGGATTTATCATGGGACTGCATAAGATTTAAGCCAATCTGATACCCAAATTCCTTCAACAATTTAGCAAGAATCTGACAAGTTTGATAATTACTAAAGTTTACCGCAATTCTTACCAAATCAACAGGAGAATTTGTACTTGGTTGAAACATCATACTTACTAAAGATTTAAGATTTAATTCGTCCACCAAATAATCTGATGCGTTTATCATCACAGCATATTTAAGATTAGTAGGTAAATCTATACTTAATAGAAAATTGTCTGTTGAGTAATAATATGGACCATAAAAGGAATGATCAGGAAGTGACCTAAAACCAATTTCAACAACATCAACTCCTGTTTTAGAGATAGTTGATAAATACTCATGAGCCATGTCTGTTCTAAAATCCCATCGGTTGTAATAACCACCGTCGCGAAAAGTACAGTCCAGTATCGTTGGGTTTTGAATTTTATTCATATGAAAGAAGGTATTTGAAAGTAAGGAAGACCGATATTTTTAGCATAAATACCATCTGTTTGTGGACTATCCCCGACTAATAAAGTATCATGGATTTTTAGATTAAATTCGCTGACTAATTTTTGCCATGATAAAGTGGAAGGCTTGATTGAATAATATGAATCACAACCGATTATTTTCTTAAATTTGTACATAAGACCTTGCTCTGTTATGTTTCTGCTTACTGTTGATTGTAAGTTATTGCTTACTATAAAAAAGTTTGCATTGGTTTTTCGTATGAAGTCTATTAGTTTTATATTGTTTATATGTTTACCATTATAAACAGTTTCTACTTTACTTCGAAACTCGAATATTCTTTTTATATTTGTTGGAAATTCAGATATTAAAACTGTTTCCATTTCATCTACCCTTAATGACTTCTCGAAAGTAAATTCAAATGTATTGTAAGCAAAAGATATAAACTCTGAACGAATCATTAACCAATCAATTGGAATACGAGAAATTGTACCATCATAATCAAAGACAATGTTTCTATAATCTTTTAGAAAATTATAATTCATTATAATATCTTAAGATATTTTTCTTATAAATGAATACAATACCTCCTATTAAAACGCACAAAAACGACAGGTAAAATAAAATTTGCAGAAATGCATTATGAGTTAAAAAACCAATAAGATATTTTAATAAATAAAACATAGGAATTAATATTAGTGGAAGTAATTGGTTTCTTACCATAAAAGGCCATCCCAGAACCTTACAAATGTAAAAATACATCACATTAACTGACAATATATTTAATAAAACAACTTTAAGCGAAAGACCTAATGAACCAAGATTAAATCCAGGAAATAAAAAGGTTTTAGGTGCAAGTAAAACATATGTAGCTAAAATACTTACGAGCATGAAAACCGAACTTATTATTGAATAAGCTACAGTTTTCTCTAAGGCGTACATTAGGGAACCGAGCAACTGTCCGAGAGTTTGATGAATTGGATAGAATAATAAAACTACCATTGCTTCAACCCCACCCAAATAGCTAGCACCCAATGTAATGAGAACTAATTCTTCAGCGAATGGATGTACAACAGCTACAAAGAAAATTGAAACAAACAAAAGAAAAGAAGAGCATTTTTTATAAAGACTTAAAAGTTCATCAAAATTTCCCTCGCGAGCAAGTAATGCAGACTCTTTCCAAAAGATTCTAGATAGTGACGAAGTGGCAAGGAGTGCAATAGAAGACACTTTCAGGGCTATAGCAAAATATGCTTGTTCACTTGATCCACCCCAAGATTGTAACATCCACTTATCAGCAAAATCATAAATTACTCCGAGTATTAAAAAAGGGAATAACGGGAGACAAAACTTCTTATATAAGTTTAAAACAGAAGAAAGACTTTGTTTTGGTTTTAATTTGTCTGGTTTGTACAGTTTGAACGCCAATATACCAGCGAATAACCATTCAAAAACAATTACTAAAAGAATGAGGTGTATGCCAAGCTTATTAAAAAAAATCAAAAGGATAATGATTAAAAAATGTAAAGCGGTAAACGAAACTGCAACGAGCTGTACTTGTAAAGTTTTTCGAGCAGCTTCAGCCATTTGGGAAGTGATTGTCCAGACGCTATTGAGCATAAATGAAGCTACAAATGCTAAAATGACAGTGAAGCGATCTTCATTTATCCAGATTAGATTGAAATAGTTCTCAGGTATTAAGAATGCGATAAATAAAAATACAGTAATAAATTGTATTAAAACCCAACTAAAAAAGATATTAATGAATCTAACTGATTGATTTTCCTTAGATAAAAAAGTAAAAAAAGCTGATGAAGTACCTAAATCAAAAAGCCCTTTAAAACTCGCAAAGGAAAAAAGAAGAAAAAACATTTTACCAGTAACATCTGGTCCAAGGTGACGAGCTATAAGAAAAGAAGTTACAGCACCTAAACCAGCTTTGAAAAAATTAGCAATAAAGCTTACAATAAATCTTTTTTTGTAATGCACTAAAAATTAAAAATTTTTATATGCTAGAATTAACATAACACCTATAATATTCTTCATTATACTTAAGCTTTAATGTATTACTTGCATATCTTTCTACACAATTGTTTACTTGTTCCATAGAATTACAGATATGAACCCTTTTATGAAGGAGGCTAACCGCTTTTTCAGTAAATGGATTAACTGAATCAATGTATAGAATAATCTGTGTTTTAGTATCTAAAATTTCGTAAATAGGTGTTGATGGTAAATCGAAAATTACTAACCCTGGCACTCTCTTTTTAAAGTAAGTTTTAAGAGATGTATTTAGTATATAATTAAGATTTTTATATTTACTTTTTTCTAGTAAAAAGAAACTGTTATCAATTATAGCACCTGGAAATGGTTTAACATTTGTTTTAAATTTTTGGTTATTTAAATTATTTAGTTTTTTTAATATTTCTAACTGAACAGTAAGTAACTCGTTGGGTAACGATCTCAAAATTGCACCCTGGTATAAATCTAAAGAGTTTGTTGGAACATAAAGTATTTCATTTTTAGAAATTTTTCTAATTGATGAACTATTCTTTTTACCAAAAGGAATTACCTGAATATCACTTACTTCTTTTTTATATAATGAAAGATCACTCTTCCGAAAACCATAAGAATAAAATGATGTACATCGCATAAAATCACTGTGGTAGTGATATGGATATATTTGGTCAATATACGAACCACCATGTTGAAAACCAAGAACTTTGTATCTTTCTTGGAGTGCAGAAATTAAAATGCTTTTTTCTGTAAATTGACAGGGTGAATTACCCCAAGAAAAACTAAGAACTTTAATATTTTCTAAAGATTTAATTAAGTTTCTTACACGGCCAAATAACTCATTCTTTCTTTCGTTAATTACTTTAGAAATATTGATATGGTATGTATTAAATATTTTATCCTCTAAATAAACTCTATCTACTTCAAAATTTAAATTTACTACCGATATTTTTATTTTCTTCAAAAAGCTTATAAAATCAATTAATTTTGTATCTCTATTAACTTCTTTTAAGTAATTTTTTGAATCATACAAAGGCCTAATAAAATAATGTTTATTTAAATTATAATTCAAAAGATTATTTTCCAAAATAAATAGTCGCCACTTGATGAGATTGTATAGTTGAATAAAATTATTTAATCTGAAATATTTCTTAATTGAATATTTACTTTTGTAATTATTAGTAATTTTTAATTTACGATAATTTACATAATTTAAACGTAATAAATCACTTAATCTTGAACCAGAATCAAAGAAATTAGCCAACTTCCTATCGTAAATAATTACTTCTTTAAATTGCTTCTTTTTAGAATCAATAAACTTATTTAAGATTTGAGCGATTGCTATAATAACAGATGAATAATATACGAATGGACCATAGACGCTAAAAGAGTGTCCGAATTCTTTTTTCAAATCATTAGCAAGATCAGAATCAAGTTTCTGTGATATTACATAGCATTTATCTAAGCAGTTATACTTTGTCTCATTTACTTCTTCTACATTTATGTTTTTGAAGAATGATTCGTAACAAAACTTACATCCAATTTTCTTTAATTGTAAACCAAGCAGTTCAGATGTGTATATAACTTGATCACAAGTTCTTATCTCATTTTTACAATCTTCTAACTCTTCAATAGAGTTTAGAATATATAAATTAGGCTTCAAAAACTTGTTGCGACCATATAGCTAAATTAATCCAGTTCCAAAGAATCATATGATGATCATTTTTTTCAGTTATATGCTCTTCAAAATATTTAGAGATGATACCTTGGTCGAAGACACCTATTCTCCTAAGCGAATCACTTTGCAGTAAGTCATAAATATCATTCTTATTTTTTGTGCGAAACCATTCTGCTGCAGGAGCAACAAAACCTGCTTTGTCTTTTCTAGTCCTTACCTTCTCGGGTAGAATCCCTTTCATTGACTCACGAAGTAACCATTTACCAAGACCGTTTCTAACTTTGAATTTATTTGGTAATGAAAATGCAAATTCAATAAGTCTGTAATCAAGAAATGGTATTCTCGACTCTACAGAAAAAGCCATAGTATTCCTATCTTCTGCCCGTAAAGAAGCAGGTACTGTTTCATGTAGAAGCTCTAAATGTAACCTTCTTTGTAAAACGCCATCTTTATAACTCCCTGTGGGTGACTGATGACAAATGTAATCAAGTGCATCATTATTAATTACATCTAAATATTTTGAGAAATGCTCAATTTCTTTTTTCTTATCCCTGTACCTTGTGCTTATTAATTCAGCAAATTCATTAATTTCTTTCGGATCTCTAGAATGATTATTTAGCCAAGCATTTTTTTCATTCAAATACTCATCTTCATGCCCATTATTTTTTAAATCGAATAAGTTCTGGTGATAATGATCCCAATAGCCCCCCAACAGCTCATCACCACCATGCCCTGTTAAAACAACTGGAATTCCAGCCTGTGAAATCTTTTCTGATATTTGAAATAAACTGTACCAGGTAACCGTACAGATGGGCTCATCGTGATAAGCGAGCATTCTCGATATCGTTGGAACCAAGTCCGATGTTTCAGGATAGAAATAAGTATGCTCTGCTCCTACATCTTCAACTACAGCGTCGATGTATTCACTTTCATCAAAACGACCTCCACCTGTAACCCCAGAAAATGTACGAACATTTACACCAAGTTCTTTTGCCGCAGTACATGTTATAGAGGTTGAATCCAACCCTCCACTCAAGTTCATTGCCAATGGCACATCACTCCTTAGACGAAGTCTTACCGTGTCAATGAATAATTCCTTAAATTGGTGAACCGCTTCTTTATCACTAATATCAGCATTAGTAATTTTGGTACTCATTTCCCAATATTTATCAGTGTGTATTGAACCATCTTTGTGTACCACCATGTACGATGATTTTGGAACTTGATAAATCCCATCAAAAAAACTTTCTGCATCATTATCGACATAGCGGTAATGTTTGGCAGCGTAATTTATAACCTTTCGTTTGTTGGGTTTTAATTGGAATTCAGGGATATGCTTAAATGCCTTAATCTCGGAGGTAAAAATTAGATTCCCTTTGAATATACTGTAATATAACGGCTTTTTTCCCGTTCGATCTCTGGATAGTACAACATCCCCAGATCTTTTATCATATATTGCCAGTGCCCACATACCATTGAAGCGAGAAAAGCAACCCAAACCCCATTCTAAATAACTGTAGATGATTACTTCAGTATCCGTAGAAGTTTTAAAAACATACCCTTTAGACTTAAGCTCAGTTCTTAATTCAATAAAATTATATATTTCGCCATTAAAAGTAAGCCAAACTGATTCAGTTTGATCAGCCATAGGTTGCTTACCGTCAGATGAAAGATCTAAAATGCTTAACCTTCTATGTCCAAATGTCATTTGAAATTTTCTATCTTTGAAATTTGGTGCCTTTTCATTGTAATGAAACACTTCTGAACCCGAAAAGCAAACAACGCCCATATCGTTTGGCCCACGATGCTTCAAAGAGTTAGTCATATTCGTAATAACACTACCTTTAAATGGAATGTGATTAGGAGATATTTTTACAATCCCAGTTATCCCGCACATTTTATATTCTCTCTCCTATCTGTTTTGCAGGTATTCCAACATTTTTTGAATTTTCTAATAGATTTTTCGTAACTACTGCATTTGCCCCAACAATAGCACCATTTCCAATCGTTACACCAGCAACAACAGTGACATGGCTTGCTATCCAACAATCATCTCCAATTGTAATTTCGCCATAAGTATGATTTTGCTTTTTTATTGGAATATTTGGTACTATTCCGTGATTTGAGCTTTGGATGTAGCAATATCCAGCAATCATGGTGTCATGACCAATCGTTACATTGGTTCCACAATTGAAGATATTATAGCCGCCAATATCGGCACCACTCTTAAATCTCAATACTGCGTTATTCGCAGCAACGAGACGACACTCTTTGTCAAAGGATACATCGTCTTCTATTATGATAGTACCATTTTCTCTGTTTCTTAGGTCAATATTACCGTAGACAGAAACATTATTCCCAATTTGAATATTTTTAACAGGTCCCCTGATTTTAAGAAATGGAATTCCTTGAATATAAAAGTTTTGCCCCACTTTGATACCCCGAAGAAGTAACAATGATTTTACAATGAAACTATTAAAACTGTAAATTCTCCAACCAAAAACCAGTGCCAAGAAATTAATCAATCTTTAGTTTCCTTTCGTCTATCCATTCAAGCACAGTTTGCTGTTCATCCAAGCAATATTTTTCGAATAAATTTATTTTTTCTTTGTCCACGGACATGATGTAGATTTGTCCCTTTTGATTTTCAACCAACGCGGTTTTAAACCCTTCATCTTTGAGCCTGCCGTTTATAGATGGAGTGGAATAAAACCCCCATTCTTTTGCGGCAAAGTCATGTCTCCTACCATTCTCAGAGACTAATGTTATCTGCTCATTAGGTTCTAAAGATAAATCACCGAAATCTGAAATCACAATTTTGTTCTCCGGTTTACCAACCTTAAATCTACGAGGAGGGTCTTTCGATTGAAATTTCACGACCAATTCCAATTAGAGATTAAAAAATCATTGATCTTCCAAACCCCAGATTCGTTTGACCAAATGTCATGATTTCTAAAGTTTTCACAAATTGAATAAAAGCGATCCTCCGTTATACCCACAAAGTCACAAAACTTCCGAATATCTTCCTTGGGAGCATCATCACCAATTTCATTTAGAGTTTGTATTGCTTGATCCCTAGAAATTCTACCATTTCGGATTTCCAGCGATAAATTATCAAAAGACCGAGTAAATCCAAATTTATACCATTTTAAAAAGTGATGAATACTTATGAAGTCATCATCAATATCAGCAAAGTCATAAATGCCAGTTTTTTTAGAACCATCATAGGAACTGCTGAATCCATGTTGCTTTGCTATCTGGTGGGTCATTTCAACATCCCAGGCAAAATAATACCCTAAAAATACCGCAAGTGTTCCACTCCTCTCTAATGCATCCGGATCTGGCCCATAATAAGCGGTCAACTCTTTTTTAGATAAGGTATCAGATATCCAATCTTCAGCAGTAGTACCGTGGGTAACACCGTACTTTTTTAACCATGAAGAATTGAGGCGGAAACCAGTTTTCTCCTCACCGGTTCCTCCATATTCAAAGGCAGAATTTTCTCCCCAAATAACTAGAGGAATTTCAAACTTCAAGGCAATATTCAGAGGAATATTGAAAAGTGCCATATGCATAGGAATTGCAGTGGAACCATATTTTTCAAATGCATGCAGCATGAATTTTTTTTCGACATTGGGGCTTATTTGGTAATCTATATGGTCAACTCCTAAAGATATTAAATTTTCTAAATTTTCACATCCGACTTCGGTTCTTCCAGGAGTTTTCCAGGTTACACAAAGAGGATTCAACCCTTTCTCCAAGCATTTAACCGTCTGCCAGGTGCTGTCCTTCCCACCGCTTACGGGGATTAAACAATCATACCCTTTGGATTGTTTTTTGGCTAAAGAAACAACTGAATCAAACTCCTTCTCCCTTTGCCCCCAATCTATTTCAGATCGTGAATCAAAGTTGAGACAAGCAGAACAAACTCCACTAGAACAGATGGCCAAGCCTGGTCTAGTATCTGGAAGGATACAATTCTTACAATATTTCAAAAGGTCTAGAGCAAATTTTTAATCTCTGACAAATCATTAAAGATCCCAAGAAATTCATCTTCCTCCATAGGAGTTTGCCTATCCATCAGAATTCTCAGTTCTCTTTGAATTCTCGCACATATGGCTACTTTTTTCCAATCTTCGGAAGTTTCAAGTTCGGGTATAATAGAAAAGGCATTGGATTCTAGAGTGGTAACTGATTCTGGCCATAAATAATCTGAACCTTTTTCATCTTCGCATAATAAATTCTCGTCTTTTCCTGCAGAAGAAGTCCTGTTGAGCAGATAACGCAAATCTCCTTCACCAGCTAGTTGTTTCTGCTTTTCATCGACTGCTAGCTCAAGTCTTTGACTTGTATCATAATCCATACCAAAGGGAAGAAGATCTGGTTTTTCGAAGCCAACTGACTCGCAACGTTTAGCCAAATCGGTATGCGTGTAGGTTCGTAAATTGGCAGCATACCAATCATCTATAAATTCAGCTACATATCGGGGAGAATATCTAAAATATTTGAGATATTGTATGGTTTGCATGACATCAATATCCTTAAGTAAATCTCTAAACCTGTAGATTATTTTCCAATAAAGGCCTCCTGATCCGTAAATGTAAAGCCACCCCTGCCCCCCTATTTTACAAACCCTGGCTAGTTCGGCCAAACATTTGTTTGGTCGTTCAGTATGCATAATAACTCCATTACACCAAACGAAATCAAAATATCCTTCCTCAAAAGGAATTTCCTCTAAAGTACTTTGCTGAACACGAATTTTTTCTTGCAGACCTAGGTCTTTAGCAAATTTCTTACATGTTTCTACATTTTTTGTACTTACATCGAGCATATCAACCGATGCCGCTCCATTTCTAAGCATAAAATAAGAACCGCGACCGTTGCCACAGCCAGCATCTAAACACCTTTTACCTTCAAATATTTCTTTTGGATTGAGATTATTTCTCTCAAATCTTACTTGAAAAGGAACGATAAATTCTTCCAAATCGGGCATTTTATAATCTGAAAAGGTCTTTCCAAAGACATGTTCGTATATTTTTTCTGAATCTCTCATTTATTTAGTTATTGTTATCCAAAAATATTTTGGCGTTTAGTAGGTTAAAAATAAATTTACTAAAGTGATTGGGTTGATCATTTTGTGATATCAAACATTTAATTTTTTTGCGATCTATAAAAGTGAATAGCTCGCTTGAGTCATCAAATAAGAAATCACTAACCTTTTTATCACTTAAATCGATAATTGAATTAATGGAGGCATTAAAGCCTTTTTTTCGACGATCCAACCTTACCTGATCATTCAGTAAACCCTTGGTAGCCTGGCGCAGCACATATTTGCCATAGCCATTCTTAATTAGGTGCCTAGCAGGTATCGAGTAGGCAAATTTTTGGAGCCTAGTGTCCAAATAGGGGCTTCGATTTTCCACAGAGTAAAG
>Ga0209632_10001170_pt1 | contig 26966 bp, 30 predicted proteins | sample COG_10_FD_184754 | JGI IMG/M metagenome (GOLD analysis project Ga0209632, IMG submission 184754) | Pelagic Microbial community sample from North Sea - COGITO 998_met_10 (SPAdes) (version 2) | ecosystem: Environmental > Aquatic > Marine > Neritic zone/Coastal water | place: Helgoland, sampling... | reverse complement strand
AGGATCTTTATCATCCATCTCTAACAAATGAACTTCTTTACCTTCATCCATGAATTTTTCACAGAATTTTAAGGATGATTTAATAGCATCACTATCAAGTGCAATATATATTTTTTTTACTTTAGAAGAAACAATTTTCTTCATTAGGTTAGTTTGTATATTTTTTCCTAAAAGCGGGATAGCATTTCGTTTAATGGTGATGGCATCAAAAGGTCCTTCGCATAATACTAACGGGCTATCCCAATTTATAAACATTTCAAATGGTACAATATCGCGAGATGCTGATGGGTTTTTGTATTTGCGGAATGGTTCTTTTTCAAAACTGCGAGCTGTAAAGTAATTTAAATTACCCTGAGCATCGTATGAGGGGATAACAATCATATTTTGATATTCTCCTTCTTCACAATACCCCATATTGTATTTAATCATATCCTCCATTGTAACCCCTCTACGCTTTAGATAAGCTAAAGCATGTCGAGCCATTAAACTGGTAGGTTTATCTATGAAGCGAGTAAATTCTTTAGGGAGAAATAAATCATGTTTTATAATTGTTTCTTCTACAAATGAACCCTGAGGGATTAATTTTTTAGCTTCCTCAATTTTATCATATGCTTCCGTTTTCTTAAATAAACTAGGAATTGTTTTTCCTCTGGTATTACATACCCAACAATGCCAAGGATTGTGTCCTTTTTTATTTTCTGTAAAGTTTACCTCCATTTTTGGTTTGTGGTGTTTACAGAAAGGACAGTGGTAAGCATAATTGCCCCTGGAGGTTTGTTTTCCTTTTCCTAGAACGGAATCAACTAGTGTTACTAGTAGATGATTTATCATGTAGGTGAATATACGATGAAAAATTTAGAAATCCAAGTCTACTGGTAGATGAAAGTTAATCCCTTAATGTAATCTTTATCACCTTTTACAATCTGGCAGATTTGTCCTTTAGATACGTCTAATGCCTCGGAAGCTTCATTTATAGATTTAAATGTAATATCCAAAGTAGTACACCTAATAGCTTTAGTTCCTTTACCTATTTTACCTGCTGTGATTTTTTTACCTATTTCATCTTTCTTTTCAGCCCAAACAGCTTTCATCATTTTAGATACACCATCTCTATGACTTTGAGTTCTAGTGTAGGATAATCCACTTCCATTTTCAATGAGGAATTGGCTATGTTCGGGGCGTTTTTTCCCACTCCATTGAGGTTTAGAACCATTTTTAATATTTAAACCCTCATCTATGCTATTAAATTCCCTAATCCAAAATACTTCTCTAATTTCTAAATCATTCTTATCACATTCTTCTAAAACTTCGAATGTATGGGAAGATGGAGAATATTTAGTAAGTGAGTAGTATAGTTTTTTTGAATCTTTACAACACTGAATCTTATTATACTCCGTAAATCTTCTGGGTATATCAATAGATTGTCCTATATAAATTTTACCCTTGGGGTTGGTTATTTTGTATATCCCTGTCATCGGGGATAAATATACAAAACTTACCTAGAATATCAAATCTTTGGTAAAGAACTTACCTAAAATTGAATCGTTATAATATATTTCGGGATTCTCCAACACTTCTAGCTGGAATAGATATTTGGTTTCTAAGTATGTAAGGTGTTTTTTATTAAAACCTATTTCGATAATTTGTTTTTTCAAATTTTCTAGCGTAACTTCACCTTTAGTTATTTGGTCCTTTAGATGTTTATTTGAACCATAATATTTCTTCCAATCGCTTTCTTTACTCTCAATCACAAACAATTTTCTCCTCCCACGACCAGATTGTTCTGCTAATTCGACCTTAGTGAGTTTTCGTTTTCGATTGTGATACAACGCTTTTTTACCAACATACTTTTTACCCTCGGGGGTAATTACTACATAAACAAATCCAAATGCCCCAAGGGGAAATTCTGATATGTCTGTAATTTCTTTTTCATTATATAACCAATTCATATTTTATTTTTATTAACCTGTAGTTACATTTTCAGATCCTAGTTGAATTAATCCTCTAGTACCAAAATTTCTATACCACATCATAAAATTACCTACATAAAAATTACCATCTGATAAACTAATTGCTGATTGAGGATCTGATGCTCCTTTAATAGTAGTAGCAACTGAAACTGATTGGTTTGCTCTTCTAAAATATCTCAAGGTTATAATACTCCCTTCAGGGCTACTATACCTAATATCAACTACTATTTGATTTCCTGATTTACTTGTATTAGTAAGAGTATTTGGGAATTTAAATATAAAAAAAGCCTCATCTAGAGGATATGGGAATTGTGTTACATCTTCTATATCTATTTTATTATATCCTTCTTCTAAAGTATATATATAATAATTAATAGTAGTCTGTAATGAAGTACTATCTCCTGAGTTTATAGTTCCACTAAATGTCCCCCCAGAAATAGTAAATGTTGTGTAATTATTTAAAGTATCAACAACAACATTATCAATAGTAGCACCAACAATTTCAAAATTACCATTCCAAAAAAAATCAAGAGAAGCATTTTCTAAATAATCCTGCCACTGCCAACTAAGATCATTTCCCAATGAATTAAAATGGTATATACTAAATTTAGTAGGTGTACTTCCACCCCCATTAAAAGTAACATCCCCATTATTAGCAGGTACAGGGGGTGTAGAAGTACCTGAACTTACTCCTGAGACTTGGTAATTATCATGTGCGTTGTTTAATCCAAATTTTAAATCAGTAGCAGGATTAGGGACAATATAATTCCAACTACCATCTCCTCCTGAAGAACCTGAAGTACCTGAAGAACCCGAAGTACCTGAAGAACCCGAAGTACCTGAAGAACCCGAAGTACCTGAAGAACCATTATTACCTTGAGGGCCTGTAATAGATTCTCCTGAAGTGCCACTAGAACCTGATGTACTACTAGAACCTGAAGTACCTGAAGAACCCGAAGTACCTGAAGAACCCGAAGTACCACTTGAACCCGAAGTACCACTTGAACCCGAAGTACCAGATGACCCTGAGGTACCACTTGAACCTGATGTGCCACTAGTACCTGATGAGCCTGAAGTACCTTGTACTGTGGTACTATATCCTACATCCCCACTAGAATCTATTACTAATACATCAAATGCCCCTAAAGTCTTATCAGGAATACCATCTAAGTCTAAACTTCCAGATAAAGCAACACTTCCTGTATTTATTATACTTCCCGTAGTGATACTTTCAATTCCTCCTATTAACTCTAAACTACCTGTATGAGAAATACTTCCGGTATGATTTATACTACCACTAGTTACTGTATCTAAGGTTCCTGATATAATAGTACTTCCTGAAAGGAAAGTACTTCCTGTTACTGATAAACTACCACTTATAGAAATATCATAATCATCAACAGATGTTAAAGCATCTACTGATTGAGAAACATGCCATGAATTGATAGTAAAATTTTGTTCTACTTCATCAATACTTGGATCAAATATATTTTGTAGTTTTTTTGCCATGGTATTATCTATCTATGTTTATAAGTATGGTAGTATCTGTGGTTTGTGAAGTAGGAAGAGGTTGGGGTAATTTCCCTACAGCTATTAATTCTTGATTTTCATTATATAAACCTATTGTAGAAACATATGGATCAAAACTAGACCCTGTTACAAAATCTTTATATTTACTACTTCCTGAAGTGATAATTTCATTTTGTCCATAATTTTTTAATAAACTAGGATTTAATGAGTAATTAAACTCATTTGCTCTAACAGTACATTTATATTGGGTTTCATAAATACTAAATGAAGAAGAAAACGATATAGTAACTTCACTAGAAGTAATAAAATTTGTTATATTTTGTCCTTCTTCATTAATTCCCCCATAAATATCAATTCCATATCCTGCAAATCCGTAAGCAACATCATCAAATCCCCTAGTAAAAATAGCTATACCTTGAGGGTATATTATATTTCCACAAATTAAATTAGGGTTATTATTTATAATAAGATTACCTTCGCCATCATCTTTTACACTACCACTAGGAGCTATTAGACGGAATGAATTGGGTTGAACATATTCTCCATATAATTTAGAAGGAATAGAAATAACTCCAATTATTTCCCCTGAGGATGTGGGGAAATATCTTTCAAAAGATAAATCTGTTTGGGGATAATTATAATATCTTGATGTTGAAGAAGAGGAACCTACGTAAGCATCTCCTTGTTCATTTACTCCAGGTACTAAACTAGCTGTTGCTGTAGGTGCTCCATATAAATAATTTTTAGTATCTGTCCCTATATTATTAGAATAATATAATTCCTTAATAGATTCGTAAATTAATCTTTGATACTCAGTAGCTACTTCACCTGTTGTAGGTTCACTAGCAGAAGGAAAGGTAGAACCTGTTATTTTTAAACCTATAAATCTATCTATTTGGCTTTGTCTTAACTCAACTTTTCCCGAAAAAGAAAATCCCTTATTAACCTCAAATGGGGTTACTATTATATCTGTACTGTTGAGGGTTTTTAAGTAGCTCATTCATTAGAAATCTAACTTAACTCTTACAAGGGCTTCTTTGGTAAAGTCTTTTTTTAATGGTTTACTTAATTTAGCGACCGCTAATAATTCGTTAGAATCATTATATAATCCTACAGTAGTAACAAATGATTGTGGTGAATTTATAAAGCTATTATAAAGAACTTCACCTGTAGAACCTGATATAAATGAAGGATTTGCAGAATAATTATATTCACTATTTCTAGCTCTTACAAATACATAATCTGAAGTTATATTTTCTTGACTATTTAAAGTAAAATAACCTGAAGATGAGATAGCATTAAATAAAGCCTCAGGATTGTTATCATTAGTATCTGAGGCATATAATGTAGTTACTCCGGCACCCCCGTCACCACTATCTAAAGCTAAAGCAGCAGGATTTAATATAATAGCCCCAATATCTGGGAGAAATAAACCGTATGAACCTGAAACTGTCATTCCTGCTGCCGTAGCATTAGCAGGAGAATCAGTTATAGATATAGCACTTCCATTAGACCCAGAAACAATTTGGAATACCCTTCCGGATTCATTATAAACTACTGTATCAACATCATTACTATTATCTGTTAATACAACTTCATTTGAGCCTGAAATTCTTAACTCCAAAGTACCGGGGAATATACTTCCTTTAAATTTGGATCTATTAACAGATAATGCATAAAAACTTTGAGTTACAGGAGTAACACCCCCAAAAACAAAATTATTATTTTCATCCCCTAAAACTATATTTTGCCATTGACCAAATATAGTAGAAGTGTAAGATCTTCCATTTATACCTGGATCATATAATACTGATCCTGAACCCGCAGAATCCCCAAAAGCAATATTAAACTGAACTTCAGCCCCAGTAGAAGTAGAATTTTGTTGGAATACATTTAGATAGTAATTTCCACTAACTGAACCAGCTTGGACAGAAGAAGTATGAAAAGTAGTTAATGTAGGAAGGTTATTAGTCCAAGCACCTGCAGTAATACTATCTGCACTTACTAAAAAATCTTCTGGATCAAATCTTTTAAATGACATTAGGCGTTAGTTTTTGTAATTTTTACGGGGATTGTGATTCTAGCTCCACTATCTCTTCCAACAATTTGAAGTGTAGTATTTAATTCTGTATTAGAACCAAATAATGTATTAACTGTAGTAGCGGTTAAGTTGAGGGTTGTACCAACAACTGTCTTAGATACATTAGTTCCTAAAGTTTCAGTTTGGTTTAATCTAGTAGCTTCTTCGGTTTGAATGCCTACCCCATTAAATGTGTTTAATACTCTTACATCAGCAATTGTGGCAGTATACCCATTTGCTTCAAATACTTGATTAGCTCCTAAATAATTTAGAGTTTGAGGAGTAATAGCTAGTGAAGCACCTTGTTTTAAAGTAATTTGAGAGAAACCTAAATCAAGTACTGGCATTTTAGCTGTACCTCTAGGTAAAGTTACCATTTTATATCTTAAATTTTGAGTAGTTTCGGGGAAAGCTTCTAATAAAGGCATATTTTCTATAGCTTGCCCATAAAATGCACTTCCTGAAGGGTGGGTTGGATTATATAATGAATAATCAATCTCATCATCAGCGAGGGCAAATTGAGTAATTCTAAAAGAACCATCACCTCTTGCTAAAAGCTCTCGGCCTTTGTTTGTTAGGATAGCATCTACTGTTACTACCGAATTATTTAAATATCCCATTGTTTATAAATATGTGGTTATAAATATTATTATTTTTAGTTTTCATTAGATAATATCCCTTTTTCTTTAAGATTTAAAATTATATTTTCTAAATTATTTTTTAATTCTTGAGTTGGATATTCCGGAAGGAGAATTCCTTCAAACTCTTCAGTATTAGGTACAAGATCATTCTTTTTAATATCTACTATTATATAAGTAGGATTATTAGAATTTACTCTATGTAATACAAAATTATTTAAATTTAAATTATTAGGAAGTAACGTATTAAGCCTTAATCTTAATCTTCCTTCAGAATCCTGTATAGGTTCTATAACTTCATAAATTGTATACTCTGTTGTAGGATCATATCCAAATCTAATTTTATCCCCGGGTCTAACTATAAAAGGAGATGGGGAAGAAAAATTAAACCCCGGCTCTATAGTATCTATTATGTTTTGTGAATTTTGGGTTTGTTCATAATTTAAAGAAATATCTTGAGATGCTGTTAACCATAAATTATTTCCATTATTATTATACCAATAAGTTGGAGTTGGGGTTGGAAAAGAAGTTTGTGGAAATTGGGTTGATGCCCTAAAATTTATAAAATCAATCCGTGATCCATCAATATCTACTGCAACATTAATCTTAAATGTTGCACTATTTAAATCTGATTTAGATATGCTAAAGGTCTTATTTATTTCTTTTTCTCTTGGTTCTGTTGCTGATATTCTTACGTCAATGTCAAAAGGTATTTGCCTAAATACACTGGTATCTTTCATTAATCTAATAGAACCATTTATTACATTAGTAGTATCATTTGAGAGTTTTGTCCATATATTTATCTGTACTATATCTATATTCTCCTGAGGAGGACTTGATAAATTCCCAACCGTATAAGTTCCTGTTGTATTATCAACGGTTGCTGTTGATGGAACATCAGGTTCTAAATAAGCGTTATTATACTCAATAATATCCTGTTCCCCTGCATTCAAGTTCTTGATTCCCTTATTTAACCAAAAAAGGAAACTTGGGATATCATCATTATCAAAATCTTTTAAAAAAATTAGTTCGTCGATATTAGCTCCTTGACTAGATCCTGTTTGAGAAAACAAAATAGTTTCTTGTCTTCCAACATCAGTTATCTTTTGTTTTCCTTCAATTTGACTATTATTTTCAGATCCTAAATTATTTCTAACTATAACATTTTTACCTACTTCAAAATTTTGAATTAAATTATATAAAGAATTATAATCCTCAGAAGGTTTACTTATATTTCCTTTAGAATCTACTAAATTTGTTATAAAAATAGCAGTTTGATCTATAATTTCGGGACCTGTTCCCCCTGCTCCCTTATAAGTGATAAAATAACTAGAATTCCTTTCAGCAACAGGTAATCCCCCTAAAGCACCATTTACAGGACCTAGAAAATTATTTAATTGTTCTTGTTCAATACCGCTAAGTATTGCAGTTTCTGGGTTAGAAGGTAAAGAATCTGCACCATCAGGATTAGAAGGAATGTATGGATCTGGCATCTTTTATTATTGATTAAAATCTTGTGAACTATTTCTACTACCGTTATACCTACCATTAGACCATCCTGCTTGTGTATAATTTGAATCGGGAATTGGAAACTTAGAACCTACTCCATTTAAAAGTAAATTAAAATTCACAGGGGTTATATAATTACCTGCATAATCTACATCTTGATAAATAGTAGATAATCTATTATTAGGAACATTATTGAGTATAGGATTAATATCCGGGAAGGCTTCTTGATCTATTACTGAAGCATCAACCATAAGTTCAAAGTCAATATCCATAAAATAATCAGCGGGTATGGGGGCATTTAAGGTACCAAGTAAGTTACTAGTTAAATTAACAGGATTAGCACTAGGTAAATAATTTGAGATAGTAAATACATACCATTTGATCCCTCCTCCTCCGATTTCTAATATTGAAGTACCCCCAATAGTAAATTGGTGAAGCATCCCTGCTTGAGATAGATTTTTTTGCCTTAAAGTAATGGTATCCCCTGGGGAAAGGTAATTAAAATATTCACTATTATTATAATTCCCACTATCATCATTTCTAAATGCTATCTGGACTGGGGTAGCCGCAGGATTTCTCACATACCCCTCAGGAGTAAGATCTGAAAATACATATAAGGGCCAAAATATTTGCATAAATCCATCTGTAGAAGTATTTAGTTGACCATCATCAACAGGTGAGAAATTAGGTTCGAAAACAAATCCTCTAACTATTGGGTATAATCCTATATGATCTTCAATTCCTACTGAAGGAGGAGGAAGGATTAACTCACCATTAGTTACAGTATATTCACTTCCACTAAATTCCCCATTATAAAATTCATCTTGAGTAGATTGACTTATAATTTGAGGACCTACAGGAGTATCTACATCATACACCCAACTTTGGGTAACAAACGGAGCAATTTGATTAGTAAACCCTTGAGACTGACCCTCAGGGTTACTACCTAATACATTTAATTCACTAAATGTACCTCCTGTTCCCCCACTAATAAATCCTGATTCTATAGATCCACTATAATCATGTTGAGAGGATTCAACTTGAGCAGGTCGTTGTCTATTTCTTTCTAATAAATGTTGTTTAATTACGACACCTGAAGCTAATCCTGAATTTGCAGGTACAAAGTCTTGTACCATTTTAAATAAAGAATTATCAAAATATTTAATTAATCTTATGTAATCTTTCCAATCATAAGATTTATAATACTTTTCAAAGTAAGAATTTCGTATATTATCCAACTCAGGATATGAATAATATGATTCCGATATTTGACGAGGATCTCCGATATATTCCCCTATATTAAAGTATCCAAACGTAGAATTTATGTCGTCATTAATCTCATTTTGTGGAGAAAACGCTACTTCAACATAATTTACATCTTTAGTATAGTTTCTTTCTGAAGGGTAATTTTGTTGAACACTTCTATAAGGAGATAAAGTATTCCCTGAAGGGAGAGATAAATCAGGATATTTTATTTTTTCTGATACTCTATTTCTGATACCTAAAGCAGGCTGGTCAAAATAATAAAATTCTGTACCACCTATCAAATGTGATCCAAAAGGTTGACCACTATCATAATTTATAATTTGGTAAGTACTATGGTTTCCAAATGATTGACTTATTAATAAATCTGAACTTGCAGTTATAGCGGGGTGGATTGAAGATAAGTAATGGGTACTAGTACTAAAAAGAGGTAAACTAAATGGTAAACTTACAGGTAAGCCTGAAGAAGGATTTACAATGCTATTTAGTAAAGGAAGGTTAAAAGGAAGGTTTGTAGGTAATCCTCCTTCAACTAAAAAAATTATAGGAGGTATAAATAAGTTATCCCTAGCTCCTATTAATTCATTACCTAGTGCTGCTCTAAATGAAAGAATATTAAAGGTTGAATTAGATCCTGTTAAAGCTAAAGATTCTAATGAAGTAGGATTCATTATATAATCTTTAGTTATAACATCAAAATCACTTTCAGTATCATCAAAATTGCCATTATAAAATCTTATTTCTTGATAATATCCTTTAAATAAAGTAGTATCTATATTAAAACTACTATTTACTTCAATAGAATTACTAAATTTAACACTTCCTGTAGGATTCCAAGCATTAAAAGCTAAGGATGGTATTAAATTACCAGTTTCATCGGAACCATAATAACCTAATTTCCAACCATCTTGTCCGTTATATATTTTTTGTCCAACCCTTAAACGATAATTATATCTTTCTTTTACTATACTAACCCCCCACCAATCATTATTGTAAAAAGGTAAATTAATAGATGCTGTATAATTAGCTGAAGGATTGCCTATCCCAAAAGTTAAAGTACCGTAATCCGCACTTTGACTTTGAATTGAGCCTGAGTAGGAGCCACTAGTTAGAGCTCCTGACCCAGTATGTTCTAATTTTATATAAAAATCAGGAAATTCAGGGTTTTGACTGTCTTTAACTAAAAGAGCCTGGGTTTGGGAGTTTCTATACCCATCAGTTTTAAATCTAAAGAAGATTGATTGAGGTACAGGATCTTCAAATAATGAAGAAGTCCAAGGTACTACTACTTGATCTACAGCATTAGCATATAAAGAATAACTAAACCTATTATGGGTATAATCATAATCATCAGTATTATCCTTATCTTTTCCTCCAAATTCAGATATTCTTAGAATAGTATCAGGAATACCAAAACAATTAATTAAAGCTCTTAAACCTTCAACAGTACCTTTTTTCTTAAGAAGATAAGGTAAATTATGATATAAACGTTTATAAGTTTCTTTATTTAAATTATTTAAAGGAATAGCACTATTAGAAACTGCTACATAAGTATCAATCACTTCAGATCCTGTAGGAGGTAAAGTAGTACCATTAGGATTATATCCTATAATAGCAGAATATAATTCATCAGAAGAAAAATTATTTTGGTATAATTTTAACCCTGCATCTCTTAAAGCATCTGCTACTAAATCTTTTGATATACCATAGTCTAATCTATTATCAGCATTATTTTTTTCTGTTATAATGTTTATATATGAGTATAATATATCAAAGTGCTGACCTATCATATTTAAGAATAATTCATACCCCACATTAGCTGGGTCTTCTCTTAAGTAAGTAGGAACTGTGTTAAATAAATTGTCTTGGTTTTCGTTATCATAAACAGATGCTGTAAATAATCTACCTCCATAATAAGGGGATGATTCATCTGAATTTCCTAACCAGTTTAATACTTCTGTACTTCCTGTAGGTTGTAAAATGTAAGGTTGAGAAGAATTAGATTTAGGATAGGCTAAAGTACCTGAAGTGTAATAAAGGTAGTTTTCATATCCATCAAAATTTTTAATAATGTTGGTTATCTGGGATTCTAAAGATGCTTTAGAAGCCGACACAGAAGGTGAATCCGAAGTAATAGTATTTAAATTATTTAAATCATTATTAAAAGCTTCAAGTTGATTTACTTTATAATAAAAATTCAATAATCTCTGTTCAGCAGAACTAAATTGAATAAAATTATCAAAATTAGTATAATCTATATTAACAGTTATACCTTTTTGATTTAAAATATTTTCTAACTCATTATATGAAGAAGTTAATTGATTTGTTTCTACTAATGAATTATAATTTTGTTCTATAGTTGAATTATTAACTTGATCAGAAAGCTGGTAGCTAAAATTAGGCCCTTTTATATACTCTACATCTCCCTCAATTGGGATGGGTTTAGGAGGTAAATTTAAGTTAAATCCAACAGTTTCAGCAGTCTCAAATACTACTTGAAGTTGGGTATTCACCCCTATATTAGAAGGAAGAGGTTGGTATAATTTTAAAAGAATAGTATTAGGGATAGATGCACTATCTACTAAAATATTATTAGCAATATAATAAGAACCATTTATCTCTATATAAAAATCTTTAAATGCTTCCCCCTCAAGTAAGGTTTGAAATTCCTGTACTAAAGAATTAATTTCTTCATCTGGAACATTATTGGCTGAAATTCTTAGTTCTGTTCTACTAGGAGAAACTTCTTGAAGAAAGAATTTATATTGGTCTGATTGTAAAGCTGTTCTATAAAAATTATAGTATATATTATAAACCCCTGTAGAATATCCTGCTTTTTCAATATTTTGTACAGGGTAAACTACAACTGATGAAATTTGATCTTCATTAATAGTATTTTTATAATTTCTGATATTAAAATTAGAAATTTTTTCACTTACTAATAATTCCCCTGTAATAGTTTCTACAGAAAAAATTACCTGATCTGTCACAGGATTAAACTCTGAAGTAGAATCCACCACTGGGATAAGGATTTCCTGCTCAGAATTATATTCTTGTTGAGTAGTCCCTTCAGGATTGTTGAGTGGTGTTAATACTGTCATTAGTTGATGTTAGATCTATAATATTTTGTTGTAATTCTAAGTTTTCTTCTCTTAAAGAAGTTATTTCTTCTAATAAAGCTTGTATTTCATTAGAAATACCCACGGAACCTACATACTCAGTACTTTGTTTTATTAAATACTCGTGAGAGTTTATTTCTCCTTCCTTAGGTATTTCATAAAATAATTCGTTATAGGTTTGAAAAAATTCACCCACACTAATAGGATCCTCAACAATAGGAGTAGGAGGAACCAACTCAGTAAATTGGTTATTAATAGTATTAAGGTAAGCAGATTTATTATAAAGTTTTTTGCTTAACTTTAACTCACTCCCTGAATTATATATGTTTAAGTGATTAGCCATTTATTACTTTAAAATAATAATTATCATCTAATATTAAGGTTTCTCCATCAATATTAGTTTTAATAAGTATTTGATAATATCTCTCAGGCTCTAACCCATTCATATAGAGGGTAAAGTAACTACTTTCGCTATCTGCACTTATTTTAGTATAAGTTGTGTCAAAATCAATTACAAATTCATTAGTATCTAAATCTTTTACAGCATAGTAAGAAGCTGTAGGAAGATAGTAATTCGTAGTATAAACCGACCCAGTTTGGAATACTCTTTGGGGGAATTGAGGCCTAGAATTTACTCTAATTTTTTCAACACTTCCTCGTCTATAAGTTCCTGCATTATTATCTAATGATGCAACCATACGAGAAGTATTTATAATAGTATTAGTGGAGGATCCTGTGTTAAATGCAAAGTCATCCCATTTGAACTCAAGTTGTGGGGGGTATATAGTATGTGTGTCTATAGAAAAATATTTCACTGTAGTAACATAATTTCTATCAGCTATAAACTCATCTTCTTTAGATTGTTTAACTATAAACCCATCATTAACAAATCCCCCTAAACTATTAGAAGCACTATACCAAGTTAATACAGTATTAGTTACGTTTACATTTAAATCTCTATCACTTGAATAACTTAATACTTGGGACTGGGTTACATTTAATCCTAAGTCCGATCCTGTATACCAGGTACCTCCCCCTACATTAGAACCACTATAAGAAGCGGTAACATAAGCATTATAAGTATTAGGCCAATTTCCTGATCCCGAACTTAGTCTATAAGTCCAAGATACTCCATTTTTAACTTGAGGATTAACTGAGTATCTTCCGGTTCCCATATTCCAAGAACCAGATACAGGGTAAACTTCTAAAGTAGTGTCTGTATTAATTCCTGTTATATTAGCAATATAATTTCTTAAGTTAACCTGAAAATTAGAATTTTGGATTTTGTTATTTATAATATCCCCAATTTCTGTTTGAGAAAATTTGATTAGATATCTACTTACTTCAGGGGAAATTGAATTATAAAAAGTAGATGCTTCTATGATCTCATCTAACCCTGTGTTCATAGAAGGGAACTCAGAATATATAGTTGAATCTTTTTCAGGGAAAATTTTATATACTGCCATAATTTATATTATAAGGGTACTACTCTACCTTTTATATCGGTGTTAGGGAATTTAACTTCAAAAATAGATGGATCTTGTGAAGGGTAAACTACACCATTAGCAGTTGCTCCACTTATATCATAAGCATATTTAGAATAACCTAAACTTTCTCCTACTTTACTATTAAATGTTATGTCTTTAACATTTTGAACTCCATTAACAGAATTTAACATTAAATACAACTCATTTGTTAAAATAGGTTGATTTATCTGCATATTATCTACATTAAAGTATTCTATTAATTTATTAATACAATTAGTAAGTACTGCATTGCTATTAAAATTAGGAAGTACTACAATTTCAAAATTAATTCCTATATTGATAACAAAAGCATCTTTAATTCTAAGAGAATCATTAATAATTCTATACTGAGATAGGTAAGTAGATAAATTTTGTTTTAAAGCATTAGAAGTAGATACTAATTTTTTATTAGCATCAAATGCTAAAACATATAGATCTAAAATAGATGACTTTTCCCCAGGGAGAAGATTATCTAATTTTTGGGGTTCTATATATGCTTTAGCTAAAGAACCATATTGTGAAGGCATACTTAATGATCTTACTAAATAATCTTCTTGGGTTACACTTCTTAATTGGGAAGCATAACTAGCTAAAGAATTAGTTCTTAAATCTTGAACAGAATCTCCATTACCCCCACCTGCTGCAGCATTAGGGTTATTTACAGCTAAAGAATCAAAGGTAGCTTGGGATAAAGTAGCATCTAAATTATCTGTAGTAAAGAATACATTATTTAAGCTAGTAATAGTATTCAAAGTATTGGCTGGAACATTTGCTCCAACTCCACCTCCAGTTAAATATCTTATAGTTAAAGTAGTATTAGAAGGAGCAACCCCATATGTTTTTGTAAACATAAAATTAGAAGGGGAGTAAGCTGTAGTAAGTTTATCTTGCGTATAAGGTAAACCCACCCCTACGTTATTAGGGTTAGGAATGATTTGCTCATCATAGTCATTAGCGGAACCCGCTCCAAATTGAATTTGTAACGTAGCTGAGCCACTGTTTAAATTGTTACTACTTAAAAATCTAGTAGTAAATCTTCTAGGCACTTTCTTTAATCTTAATAATTCACCAACCTCAGCAGCATCATTTTGAGTATTAGGATCATTAGGAAAAGGATTAGTATTTTTAATAGTTTCAAATACTGTTTCTTGGGCTAAATAATCTACTTCAGTCCATTCATCTCCATCACTATCTACTACATCTAAAATTCCTAAAGGACGTTGAAGTAATAAATCATAAGTAGCAAATCTTTCAGGCTCACCTACTGTAATAGTAGTAGTATTAATATTAGCTGAAATAGCTTTAGTAGTTTTTTTAAGTAAGAATGAAGAAGGTTCAGTTCCTGTAATTTCATATACCGTAACTGTAGTAGGATCTAAAGAGCTTGATTCACTAAAGTCGATTCTGTTTTGAATTAAAAAATTAGTACCACTTGTTCCCCCTACAGGAGTATTTTCATTTATAACTAAAGCATATCTAAAATCAGGTACATAAGTACCACTAACACTATCATAAGCTGAGGGTACAGTTTGAAATAATTCTAAATTAGTAGAAGCAGCACTTGTAACAGATGGTTTATATCCCATCATATATGCTAAATCATATAAATTATTTACTTGTTTGGCATATTGAACAAAGTTTTCCTGAATTTGGTTATCAGTATAGAAAGATAACACGTCCCCAACATAGGAAGCCATTTCAATAAACATGGTTCCGGGGGATGTAGGACTAAAATCTGTGACAGTATTAGGAAAATAGGTTTTAGCAAATTCTATAAGATTAGATCTAAAATCAGAAAAATCCCTATTAATATATTTAATATTCCTATTAACCCCGTTATTATCAGTTATTAAGTTATATGGCATTACAATGGCATGTTAAATTCTATAAATTCATTTAAACTTGAGAACACCGAATAAAACATTTGAACCGTTATGTTATAATATTCGGGATCTGAAGATGTTGTAATTTTTTTTAGATTAACCATAGGAAATACTAAAGCAACATCATCTTCAATATTTTTTTTTAATACTTCAAGAGTTGAAGGATCATTAGGATCAAAAACATATCCTGTTATATTACTACCTAAAGTAGGATTAAATATTCTTTCTCCTTTACTAGTGAGAAAGTAATTAATTATATTAAATTTAATCTGTTCAGCAGTAGTATAATTTATATTAAAGAGAGAATCAGAACCAGAAATAGCAGCAGACTGAAAAGGTACAGATAATCCAATCCCCACAACAGGACTTTGATCTAAAGCTGGTATGTTTCCGATTTCTATTGCCATTATTTATTACCTAATAATCCCATTATTTGATCCATCCCTAGATCCCCTTTAGGAAGATCTCCACCAGGCATAGTACCTTGAGGACTAAAACGTTGAACATCTTGGCTGGTGAATTGGGAGGCTGTTTCGCCTAAAATATTAGCATATTTTGCTCTTCTATCCTCACTTACTTGAGGTGGAGTTTTAGGTAAAGTTTCATTAATAGGTTGAGTTACAAAAGATTGTTTAGGAGCTTTTACTGCTTCTATTAGTACTTCTTTTAATTCTTCTTGAATGGCTTCTTTAACAGCCTCTTTAATTAAAGATTTAAATGCTTGTGATTTCATTATTTATAAATATTATATTTAATAAGCTTTCAAATTATCTCTATCAATAATAAATTTTAATTCGTCTATCATTACTTTATTTGATGGAGTAAATGAAAGTTCGGTTTGGATTAAGGTAATTCCGTCTGAATTTTTTCCTAAAGCTCTTCTCCTATTTACAGTAGGTGAAAAAGGTACTTCTTCTATTTCTAAAATAAATCCTTGATATAAAGATGAATTTGGTGATTTTTCTGCTTGATCTTGATTTTTTGCTATTGTTATTAAATCCTCGGATATAGGAGAAAGAACAAATGAGGGGTTATTTGTAGTGCTGCAATCTTTTACTAAAGCATCTAATGTTAATATTAATGATAAAAATTTAGATATATAAAAACTAATTAAGGCAATTGGAACCGCAATTCCATTTATAGCATCCACCACAGGGGTAATTTTAGAATTCCCTTCTATATCAAATGTTTTATTAGTAACTAAATCATCTAAATCGCTTATCCCCGAGGCTACAGCCCCAGGAACAACAGGAGCAAATTTAGATCCTACTGAAAGGGATATTTTTGCTATTTTTAAAGCTTTTATTAAACTTATAAGAGTATTAATTCCTGTAGAAGCAATAGCAACGGTAGTAGATACCTTATTTATAGTTTCTACTATAGAATTTGCTTGTCCTACTATGTTATTTCGAATGTTTATTAGTTTTTCTACTTCAGGTGGACATTTATCTTTTAATTCTGAAAGTTGTTGTTGGGCTAATGCTACAGCTTGCCTCGTAGCTTCGGCTTTAATCTTCTGTTCTAAGATAGGAATTATCCTCTCAGCAAAAATCATTGCTTGATTAGTAACTATAGTTCCTAACTTAGCCAATTTTTTTTCCTTTAAATCTTCAGGAGTGGAATTTTTAATAATATCTTCTTCAATCTTAGCCATTATATAGTTTTACTTACTTTAGATTTAGTTTTAGTTTCTAATTCTGTTTTTACTTTTACTAAAGTAGTTATTAAAGGAGTAGTAGCAACTTTTAAAGGAGCTAAATAAGGGGAAGGATTAGTATTAAATTGGATCATCCATTTTCTTAATTCATCTACTAATTCAGATAGTAATTCTATAGTAATATCTCCTTTTAAAAGGGGTTCTGTGGCATCTTTACTACGATGCCCTAATAAAATATTAGGAGAATTAATTACAACTTGGTTTTTACTATCTATATTAACTGAGTCTTGAGAATTTAAATTTATAGATCTTGCTGAACTTATTAATACTGAATCTTGATTAGCATTTAGGACCAATCTTCCAGAGTTAATTAATACTTGATTAGATGAATAATCCTTAACATTTTCAGGAGCTGTTGTATAAGAATTATAATTAAATATATTAGGCTCTAAATTTACTTGTTGAGTAGAAGTTAAATATATAGAAGCTTTATCTTCATTTATATCTTCTTCAATTGTAGTCCAACCTTCAGTTGTTTCTTCCCCTTGCCCATTTCTTATTTTAGTAATAGGGTCTTTACCTTCACTACTCCCAAATCTTAAAGATTGTCCAAATCTCCCCTCTATAATATGATCCCCCTCAAAAGGTTGTAAAGGATTTATATTTAGTTGTTCAATAAAAGTATTACCTAAAACAATCTCAGTACCCCCATCCGTTACCCTCCTAACACTACCCGCTGAGGTTTGTTGATAATCTTTTTGTTGAGAAGGTACTAATCCTGAATTCCCTGGAATAGCATTATGGTGTTGACTTCCCCAAATGTTAGTAGGAGGTAAATAATATAAACGGGAAGAATCAGTATTAAATTCTAATCCTGTAGAAGGTAAAGATAAAACTGTTACAATTTCATTTATTAGGGGGTAATGTTTTATATTAGGAAATAAGGGATAAACAGGAATTACGGCTTTATTAGTAGTAGGTTGATTAACACTCTCAATTAGTATCACACCTATAGAAGCCCATTCACCATAATTATTAAATTCGGGGTGAGCTTTATCTAAAATAATATCTTTTACTCTACTAGAAAAAATTTCTCTAGTTATAGGAGTAGAAGGAGTATCAAATCTATTTAATACCCCCTGAGAAAGTCCTGATATGCCATATTCTAAGTTAGACATTACTTTTTATCGTCCTTGAATTTTTTTACTTCATTCAATAACTGTTGCTTTTCATCCTCTGTCATACCAAAACTACCATCATCTGTTGTTTCACTTTGAACAGCACGTTGAATAATAGTAGCCATTTTGATAAGCTGCTCATCATTTTTAACAGAAATTTCAAGATATTCTTTAAGTAAAGGTACAACTAAAGTAGCATCTCCTATATCTTGAATTAAGGGTTTCAACTCAGATATAAGAGTAGAAATTTGCTCTTCTTTCTTCTTCTGATTTAGGTATATCTCTTCTAAAATATCAGAGAATTTTTTCTTGCCAAATATTTTTTTGTTTAATTGCCCCATATTTATTTTGTTTATAAATATGAGACATCCTCAAAATTAGTATATCCGTGTTCTTTATAAAAGATATAGTGTTTTTTATAAATTGCTCCTAATTTAGTGGCTACTTTAGTAATTTGTGGAGTTTTAGCATCCACCATTTCTCTTATGTAAATATAAAGTGCTTTCTTATTAAATATATCTAAATTTTCTCTAGAAGCAAATATAGATAATATAGCGTCTGCTATTTGAGCATCTTTTAACTTAGGGAATAACTCGGGAAGAACCGAATTACAATAATCTACATACTCATCCATAAAAATAGAATCCCTATCTTTTTCCATAGGATCATAATCTATGTCATATGAATATTTTAAATTATGGTGTAATTCTTCGACTGGGGCTTTGTCTATTCTTTTCTTATAGTTTTTAGTATTTTGTATAATTAAATACCGTTTAGCGATTGTCCCAAAGTATGAGAATGCTTTTGCTCCGCGTGTAGGATCAAATAAATGAATTTTATCTAATAAAAACGTAATTACTTCATGTTGTAAATGCTCAATATCACTTACTTCGGTATAATAAAATTTAAAAGTATGAATTATATTTTCGGTGAGTTTAAAAAACCCATAATGAATTCCATCTCTATAAATTCTACTTCTTTCTTCGGGATCAGAAGAGCCATTGTATTTAACAATAGCGTCTTCTGTTTCTTGAGTAAAATATTGATTTTTTGTCTTCTTCTTCCTTTTTCGAGGGGGTAATGTGCTCATAATTTATCTATCCTAAAATTAGATAGAACTTTCTGAAGTTCTCTGATTTGCTCATACATAAAACCGATTTCATCATCACTTTTAAATATTCCTTGCTCATCAATTTTTTTCATCTTTTCATCCGAAAATTCTATTATTTTACTAAATTGGTCAAGATAAGTTATATACCCTGCCAATATATCTTCTTGTTTTTCATTTTTTCGTAGAAGGTTAAAGGTTGTAAATCCTAAGACTACAACCAAAACCCCTAACACACTTATAATAATTGTTTCTATCATAATTTGTCAAATAAATCTTTTAAACCTTTACTTTCAAGTTGTGAAAGTGCTTTATCTTTTGTTGATTTTTTAGATTCTGTGTTCAATGTAAAATTCTTCTCCTGGGTAGGCACGGGATTTTTAAACCTAGATAACCACTCACGCTCAAATTCAATTCTAGCTGCCATTAAATCCGCCTGATGAAGAATAAATGGTAAAGATGTACGTGGTTTTTGTTCGGGTATAAATGCCTTAAGATATTTTTCATTAGCTACATCATACAACCCATCATGAGTTTGGATGGCTAGCATTTCATTAAAAGTATATTGAACTCCATGAGATTGTAGCATAAATAAACCCCTATCTGGTACAGAAGCAAATGGGACTTGTTTATTAAACATGTAATCCTCACCTAATTTATCTTTTCTCCACTTATCTGTTTGGGGAATATAAGATTCATGCTCTTCACTACCCATTTTACCTAAATCATGATTAATAGCAGAAAATACAAGTTCTTCAAGAGTGTAAGTTGTAGCATCTACACCTGCTTCGACCCAAACATCATTAATATTAAGAGCACATTTTACAACCCTATTGACATGATCAACATAACCCCCTGGGAAGGCATTGTGGTATTCTTTTTTATGAGCCGCAGGCATTATCATAATGCGATCCTCATATTTTTTATAAAACTCAATGAGTTTTTCTTTTCGAGAAGAATCTCTTGTAACCCACAACTCAATATTGTTGCAGAATTCTCCCCAATTAGATTGGATTTGTTCGGCTGTAAGCATTATACTCGGTTTTGTTCGTTAGGAGTCATTGGTTCACGTTGAATCGATGCTTGAATCTCCTCAACTAAATCTTCACACTGTTCTTTAATCTTAATAATCTCATCTTTATTCCCTCGTACAGTGTGGAATTCGATGTGCTTCAATTTTGCCTCGATATGTTCGAGTTTTTTGGTGATGTGGTCTCTAAAATACATTTTTATATAAATTTAATTTTAAGTTACGAAATGGAATCTAAAAAATCAAGGAATTTTTTAAGAAAAGCACACTTTTCATATTCTTCCTGATTTTCAAAGTAAACTATAGCAGATACAAACGCATGTTCTAATTCAACTGATTTTCCTTTTGATAAAGCTTTTTGAGAATATTCATCCTCTAAGTCATAATTTTTAATATACTCCCAAGCTTTATTATATAACATATTCTCCCCAGCAGCTTTAATATCTTCCATATCTAATTTAGGATCAGCTGACTGGAATATTTGGATTAATCCTTTTTGGTAGCTAAGGTGGTTGTTTATTAATTTTTTAAACATACCTAAATAATATTTAGGGTGATTTTCTTCTATATCCTTTATAAACTTAGGAATAGGAAATCCATTATCATCCTTTTCAGAATCAAAAGCACCAAATATTTTATTTATGTCCATTACGGTTATAAATATAGTCGATCTCAAGATCTCCTATAGTAGTGTTATAAACCCAATAATTTTTCATGCGACATCCCATTCTATAGCAGCCATTAAATATGCGGACCCAGTATCTATGTTAGGATTTTCTTTTAAAATAGCCATTGCCTCCGCTCTTACTTCATTTCTTAGCTCATAATCATCAGCTTTAGATAGAACCATTTGAACTACATCTTCTGTTTTCATTGTATATGGATTTGTATTTTTAGACATTTAGTAAAATTAAATTAAAAGTAGGGGGAGGTTAACATCCTCCCCCTCCAATCAACATGGCATTGCTCTTATGCTGCAAATTCTTTTGCTACCTCAAAGAGCTCTTGGTTTACTTTCAAATCCTGCTTAAAGTTCTTAATCTCACGAGCTTTACGCATTTTAGCACCGGAAACGTAATCAAAATCTCCTGTAACTACACGCTCTTGTACGAGGTTAAATACACTCCACAAATCATCTCCTGCATCTTCCTTACGCACTGGGGTAAGAAACTCATCAAGATCAATCTTATAAAGCTGGTCAACCTTCTGGTTTTCTTGAACTTTAAATCGTGTCTCAAGTGCTTTACGAGCCAAATCATACTTTTGATTTTTATCAAGTGTAGTGGCTTTAAATTTATTCATACTATCAACTGTAAGAGGCAATTTATCAACCATCTCACCAATAGTTTCACGCAAAGTATTAAAATCATAACCCATGTGACGGATTTTCATTGAACCGAATTCTTCATCGGCAATCACCAATCCATTTGAACAAACAAATCGATACATTCCGGCTTGGAACGTAAATGAATTTTTACCATCATGGGAATTAGTCATGATGATTTGAGGCCAAACATTATCACCATCTTTTCCTTCAACCATCAAATCTGGGTGGCGGAAAATCATCATGTGTTTTTGGAAACCTGCTGTTGCTGTTTTACGAGCAGCAACTTGTTTCGCTTCAATAACCCCCCAACCTAGCTTACGCATATCATCAATTACTTGATTGGTTGGAATGTGTGTGTAGTGCTTTGAAACTTCACTACTAGCACTCTCAGAAAATGCAACTGGGCAAACCTCTTTAATCTGCTCGTCGTTCAAGAATTGAACATCTTTTACAGTCGCTGAAAACATTAAATCACTCATAACTAAAAATTTAAATAATCGGTCTTGACTCGCTCGCAACCTTACCCCGTAAATATACGAACGATCTCCGGTGGAGCCAAATTTTAATATGACTTTAATATGACGTCCTCTCAATCATATCCAAAATAATTATAGAACCATTGGTAGTTATTTCTAACCCAATTATAAGCTACCTTACCTAAAACTTCTTGAGCATCACTAGGAACATATTTTATTTTACTTTTGATAGTGTGATCCCCATATATTCCATGAATTCTATCGTTTTCTTGGGTAATTTGTTTTACATGATTAAAATCATGCTTAAAGTAAGGTAATTCTAAATAATTATAAATTTTTTTAATTTCTTTTTGGGGGTGTTGGGTAAAATCTTCATATTTTACAAAATGTATGTATTTATCATTTTTTTCACTTAGAGTTTGATATAAACGTTCTAAGGATAATCCTATAGGAGGTGCCGATGACCATATATCTATTCTTTCTTCTGTAGTTATCCCTTTAAGGTTTGAATTATCTTCCATACCAGAAGCTATATCAGGATTTTTCCTAAAGATTTTTTCCATAGAAGCAAAAATATCCCTTAAATCCCTTACCATACATATTATTTTAGGATTAGGGTAAATAAAATCTAAAAAATTATAATAATAACCCCACCCTCTACTTTTATCTAAAACATAAGGTCTATCAGTTATAGCATCAAAATACCCATTTATACCTTGTGCGCAAAAATTTTGAAACCCTTTTTTCATTAATTCCCCATCTTGGGCTTTAAACTCATCACAAGATGTGTAGTGATTACGAGCCCCATATACTAACTCAAGTACTCCTGATGTGGGAGTTACGTAAAATTTAGGGTTTTGACCCATAACATTTTGGAGGAGGGTTGATCCTGCTCTTGGTAAAGAGGATTGAAAAAATATTTTTTTCATGATAAAATTTATTGGTTTTCTATAGAAGAAATAATTTTTTCTTTATCAAAAATAACTTCTTCTTTTATGGGACATTCATGAAGTGCCCCGTGAATAGTATACTTACTCATATAAGAATCAGGTAACTTTATATTACTAGGCAAATTTGCTATTATATTGTCATGAAGATCATACCCTAAAGTATCAGGAGAATTACCTACCCATAAAACTGTTGATTTTAAATTTAAAGCTTTAGAAGCATGTTGAAGGCTAGAATCTATAAGAAGTCTTTTTTTAGAAAATTTTAAAAGAGACAAAAACATCATACTTGAAGGAACCTCAGTTACTACCTCTACCCCAGGAAGGATAGCGGTATTATCTCTTGTTACTTGTATAATATGATAATCTTTATTATATAATTGAGTTATTTCATTAGCTATTAAATAAGGTATATCTCTAACCCATGAATGAGTATTATTTTGTGTTAGGGGTCCCCCATTTGTTTGGATAACCATAATAGGTTTATCTCTATTCCAAAAATTAAGAGCTTCTAACTCTTGGGATCTATTAAAAATTAATTGAGGAGCTTCTCCCTTATATTCAAGTTGGAAAAGATTACACCAACTTTCAATCAAATGAGATGTTTGATTTATATAATCAGTAGTAAAATAAGGTTCATTTCTAAAAATAAGACTATCTTTACCTTCTATATAATCTTGATAAAAATAAGGTGCATTGCCTATGCGATACACCTTATCTATAAAATCTATATTTAAAAAAATTTCGGGGTAAGCTGCAACTATAATTAGTTCCCTATCGGGGTAATTATTTTTTATACATTGTGCTACCGCTGTAGCCATTATGTGTTTACCTAAACCTCCCTCAATATGGAAAATTGAATACTTTTTTTTCATGTAACTAATTATAATAAAACCTTTTTAAATTTCCAAGCTTTTATAAAGCTTCAATTTCTGCTTTTACAACATTCCATAAAGTAATATCTAAGTTAGACCATTCTAAAGTTTGTTTGTTACTCATACTACCTTTAGCAACTACTATTTTTTCTCCTTCTAAAATATGTGTAAAAATAAGAGGATCACCCCCTGAAGTTAAAGAATTGATATGATTTTTTAAATTCCCCCACTCAGAAACCTCAGAAGAGTTTACTCTTTTGCTCCCCAATTTTATATTCCCACCTTGGTATCTTAATTTTATCATTTTTTATTTATTAAATTATTAATATTTTATTAATTTTTAGGAAATTTTTAAAGTTCCGGCATCATTCCAAACTTGACCTGTTACACCTGGATTAGATGTGGGAATTCCACCAACTCCTGTTTTAAATACTAACTGTTGTAAGTGTACAGCATTTGCAACACATGCTGTAATATTTTCTCCTCCAAGTACAACAGCTTTACTAACATTTGATACACAACCATTCGTACCTCCTATTACTGCTGAGTAATTGGATGATGAAATGATACCACCTCGGGCACCTATGATTGTGGCATGAGATGAATTCTCGATGCACGAATTTAAATCAGTTCCCAGAATAGTTGACTCCCCCGAATCTAATATCATCGCTTGCCGGCTATTTCCTATTAAATTATAATATCCATCACTATTATTAAGACCATTTATTATATCTGAATCATAACTTCCTACTATAGTATTATATGCCATCCAACTCCCTGCTGAACTTCCACTTGAAATACCAATAATATTTGATTTGACAGAATTTATCATACTATTTACATAGTTCGCAGAAGCTTGATCAGCTACTTGATTTGTAAAATCCAGAGTATTGCAATACCCCCCTATTACACTATTAAGACCTATATTATAATTTCCATTTGCGGTTGGACCAAGAATTTTAGTACCATGTGCCCCCATTATCATATTTCCTCCTACAATAGGATAATACCCAGGGTAAGGACTATTCGCTGATTCTGAAATACATGTGCCTACACTATTTAATATTAATGAAGGTAACAATGGGTATCCACCATAAGCCATACAAAGACTAGCCGTGTTTATAGATATCTCGTTTTTTAATCCTCCAATAATGGAAGATAAAGATCCTTGAGAAGTTATAACAGGTCCATCATAATTGTATGTATTACTATTAGAAGTACGGGCAGCAAAATTAGCATTTACTGTATTAGCTTGGCCTCCTAAAACACCATCTCCTAATCTACAAGCAGCATTATTAATACCTCCATTTAATGCTGCATTATCTGGTCCTTGGTTTGAAGCTCCTCTTAAGGTTCCTCTTAAATTATTAATCGAAATTTTATCAGTTACCCCATCATTTACAATAGGAAGCACCGCAGCAGCACAGGTACTTCCTGATGCTAGAGGGTTTAATTCAGATATTTTTGTAGTTGCCATTTTTTAATGTTGTTTTTTATTCGGTTACTAAGAAATCACCATTTTCTGCTAAAATGGCATCTCCACTTTCAGTTAAAATTTCTTTTGCAGGTGTAATATCGGGTCCACCTCCTCCGGGTGCAGGACCACCTGCAGCTCCTGCTGCAGCAGTACTTACTGTATTTAATGTATTTAATGTACTTATGTAATTTTCAAACAAAAGTTGCTCATGCATATACTTTCGTTTTACTTCCATTAAAGATAAACCTCTATTATCTGGTCGCTTTACGTACCATTGCCAAGGTCCTGGGTCGTTTACTCCTGGTATCATATTAATACATATGGGGGTTTTGTAAGAAATTAGGGGGTAATTGCTAAATCTACTCCCAATAAAGAACCTGAAGCAGTTAAGTCTGCTACACTATAAACAATAGTATTAGGTGCAGAAAATTTTACCTGTTCCTTAGCAATTAAAGCAGTAGGAGTAAAAGTAAATGTAGCAGTAGCATTCTTATTAATTATAAAAGCAGCATTCGTAGAACCACTAACTACTGTACAATTAGTTAAAGAAGAAAAAGATGCCGAATGAAATACATCCTTATACACAAAACGGGTACCACCCCAGTACTCATTTCCTTCTATAGCAAAGTAAGCTGTAGAATTATTATTATTTTCTAAAGTAAAAGTATAAGCAGTAGAACCAAGAAAATCCCCAGATGAGGTTTGAAAACTTCTTAATTGTAATCTTGTATAGGATGTTGGCATATTAATAAATATCCAAAAAACCTAACTCAATACCTCCCCTGTTTCTTTATCTACGTATATACTTTACTCGCTACCACGAGTTGTTCTTACGATCGAAGGCCGCTTTTTAGATATTACGGTTTTTTGCTCACTATGGGGAAGAGGTTGCGTTGTGGGGTAAATAATGCGAGTATAACGAGGATAATAGTAAATAGATTGAACATTTGGATAATAATCCTTATCTACACCATATGAATTTCGTTGTGGTATATCGCAGTTATAATCTATAGCATAGAGCTCATCACATTGCATGTTTGATGTGGTACTACACGACGTAATACACAATATAACCATTATAATAACCGATATACGCATCTACTTTAATTTAAATATTATTTCTTCACTACGATCATCTACGAATACACGGGCATCAGGGAATGCTTTTTTAATAAACGCAGTATACAACCTATGTCGCCCAGTATCCTCGATTTGTTCACTACCTTTTTTATTAGGAGAGTAAATTAACAGATTAGGCATATTACTAGAAAATTCCTTTTGTAATATTTCTTTAATAGTAGACATCAAACGAAACATAAACTTAACATCATTAACCAAACCAAAACTACTATCCCCAGCATGCGAGAAAATAA
>Ga0209632_10001169_pt1 | contig 26966 bp, 21 predicted proteins | sample COG_10_FD_184754 | JGI IMG/M metagenome (GOLD analysis project Ga0209632, IMG submission 184754) | Pelagic Microbial community sample from North Sea - COGITO 998_met_10 (SPAdes) (version 2) | ecosystem: Environmental > Aquatic > Marine > Neritic zone/Coastal water | place: Helgoland, sampling... | reverse complement strand
TCCTGCTAAAATTGCTAGGAATACAAGTGCTAATTGCTGGTTGTAGTAGCTCATTGCAATCATTGAAATGCTGGCAATAATCAATGCTAGAGCAGGGAAAATAGGGTAGAAGGGAACTTTGAAAGGCCGTTCCATATCTGGTTCTTTCTTACGTAAAACGAAGAAGGAAATCATTGAAATGATGTATAATCCTAACGCACCGAAACAGGCGATGGTGATTATCTCCCCTGTTTTTCCAGTCATCAAAGCGATAATACCGATTACCATATTGAAGATGAGCGCATTTGCAGGCGTTCTGAATTTAGAATGAACTTTTCCGAGAGCTTTTGGAGCAAGGCCTTGCCGACCGAATTCATAAGTCGCACGTCCTGCGGCAAGAATAATCCCATGGAAAGAAGCAATCAATCCAAGTAAGCCGATGGTTAACAGTAGGTGATACATCCAACCGCTATCTCCAACCACATGAGCTATTGCTAAAGGAAGAGGAGAATCTGATGCGTTTCCAGCTGAATCGTAAACGACTGCTTCCCAACCTGCAACTCCGACCGAAGAAGTAAATGTTAGAACGCAAAGAATAACCAATGTGAGAATAGCTGAACCAAAACCGATGAGTACGTTTTTTTGTGGGTTCTTGGTTTCTTCTGCAACGTTGGCAACTCCTTCGATGGCTAAGAAAAACCAAATAGCAAAAGGAATGGCCGCAAAAATCCCTGGGATTCCGTTAGGGAACGCGTTGGTTGTAAGGTTGACCACTTCAAATTCTGGTAGAGTAACTCCTGCGAAAATCAGCAACTCAGCAACCGCCAAAATGGTAATGACCAACTCAAACATTGCAGCCGCACGCACACCAACAATATTCAAGGTTGTGAAAGCGAAATAAGCAAGAATAGCCAGCCAAGGAAGTTCAAAGCTCGCTCCTGCTAACTCAATCATTAGCGGTTCGGTCTTTAGGAAAAGATTGAAGTAAGCTCCAATTGCTGCGGCTATTGCGGGAGGCGCAAACACGAACTCAATAATCTGAGCCATTCCGCCCAGAAAACCCCAATTGCGTCCGAGTGCCCTATCTGCATAATCGAAAGCACCACCAGCCTTTGGAATGGCGCACGCCAATTCGGTGTAGCTGAATGTGAAAGTCACATACATGATGATGATAAAGAATGTGGCAATTGCCAACCCTAATGTTCCACCTTCGGCTAGACCTAAGTTCCAACCGAAATACATGCCCGAGATAACGTATCCAACACCCAAACCCCAGAGCATAACTGGTCCGAGTGTACGTTCTAATTTGGGAGAATTGGTCGGGTTTTCCATGGGTTATTCGCCTAATTTAGACAAATTGCAAACTACAGAATTAGCAGGTCATGGAAAACAAGGAAATTATCGTTTACGGAGCATACGGATATACAGGCGAATTAATCGTGAGGAAGTGTCAGGAGTTAGGTATAAAGCCGCTTCTTTCGGGAAGAAATGAAGAGAAGTTGAAGCCAGTTGCAGAGAAATACGGTTTGGCATACGAAGTTGCCGATTTAAAATCTGATGATTTGGACAAACTGCTTGCCGGATCTAAAGTGGTTATTCATGCTGCGGGGCCGTTTATTCATACTTCTAAACCCATGGTAGAAGCTTGTATCCGAAACAAGGTTCATTACACGGATATTACAGGTGAGATTGCTGTTTTTGTGCAGGCTAGAAAGTATGACGAACAAGCAAAGAAAGCTGGTGTAATGCTGTTACCAGGAACTGGTTTTGATGTGGTTCCGAGCGATTGTTTGGCCGCACACCTTAAATCCAGAATGGCGGATGCTGATGATTTGGTATTGGCATTTTACGGCACAGGTCGTGCTTCGCGAGGAACAAGTTTAACGGTTGTAGAAGGATTGGGAATGGGCGGAACCATTAGAAAGGACGGAAAACTGAAGCAAGTTCCTGATGCGCATGATGTAAAACGATTTGATTTCGGTCCAATAAACATGACGGCCGTTACTATACCGTGGGGAGATGTTTATACTGCGTTTTTCAGCACGGGTATTCCAAATATTAAGGTTTATATGGGATTACCTCAAAAGGTGATTGACGGAATGAAATGGAGCAAGTATTTCGGTTGGTTAATGAGAAGTGAATTTGTGAAGAAGCGCGCTCGTGCAAAAATTGTATCTGGAAAAGCTGGCCCAAGTGATAATCAGCGAGAGAAAGCCACAACCTATTTGGTAGGAACGATTACGGATAAGTCAGGAAAGTCGTTGACATCAACCATTGAAACCCAAGAAGGCTACACGCTAACTGCGATGACTGCGGTTGACATTGCTGGCAAAATCGCGTCAGGCAATTTCAAGTCAGGATTTCAAACACCAAGTTTGGCTTATGGAAAAGATATTATCTGCGAAGTAAGTGGTGCTGCATTTGTAGATAAGTAGGAATTTCCTCCCCTGTAAGGTTTCAGATAGAGCTGCGCGAGGGGTTGGAGCGGCATCCCATGCCGAAGGCATGGATATAGCGGACGACCCGACCCGATTTTGTGTTGGGTTGTGGGTTGGCGAGGGACGCGCCCAAAAATCACAATCAAAAATTTTCAATTTTTCGTGCTTAAAGTTCTTAAAAATGGACTTTGGCATTGTCTTGGCTTATAGCATGAAACCAGTTAATCACTAAAACTAGAAATCATGAAAAAGCTAACATTATTACTCGCAAGCGTTTTCGCTTTGGCGTCTATTTCGATGGCACATGGACATGGACACGCGAACATCAATAGCTATGCAGATGCTTTTGTCTTTGACGAGATGGGAGTGACTTTTTCTGTCTATCCGGATGGGGAATTTGACTTTTATTTGGGAGACGCTTGCCAGTCTTCCACTATGAGCAATGGCTATGTGAGCGCAACCTTCAATTCAGGTTACGATTATAATCCGTACGTGCAATATGATGATTTTGGTGCGGTGGTTCAGGTTGAGAATGTTCCAGTTTGGTACGACTATTATGGTCGTGTTACGCAGATTGGTGATGTTGATATCAGCTACAGAAACCGTAGGGTTTGCCAAGTTGGTGGTATGTACGTGAATTACAACCGTCATGGTCATTACGCGTACCACACAGGATTCATTAACAGGTGGAACCCATATTTCGTGTACCGTCCGTTTTACGTGGCATTTGCACGACCAGTTGTGAATTTGTGTTTCGTAAGAACCACACCTTACAGACAGTATTACGCTCCTGTGAGATACGCTTACTACAGACCGTATGCGAGAAATGTACGTCCGCATTATGCGACTATAGGACATACGTACAGACCAAGCAGCGGACGTGGAGTAGTCCATTCTTCTTACCGTCAGTCTGCTGGAAGAGGTGAAGTGGCTTTTAAGCGTGAGCGAAGAACGGTTACAACTGCTAGTGTTCGTCAGCAAACGATGAATCTTAACACGGGAAGGGCAGCTTCGCAGCAATCAACCAATGTTGTGCCAAATACAAGTACGCAGCGAGCAAATACTAATAGAGTTACAGCTAAGCCGCGTACTGGGTCAAACGTTACAACACGACAGACTACTAGTACACGAAGTACAAAACCGGCTACTCCGCAGCGAGCAACTTATAGCTCTGTGAATAGAGGAACTGCCACGAGAACCGCTCCTACTAGAAACAGTTCAAGTACGGTGAGTAGAAGTACCAGCCGACCTGCAACTAGCACGCAGTCTAGATCGACTTCTAGAACTTCAACTGCGGTAAAGCCGAGTAGTAATTCTCGTCAGACTTCGTCTTCTAGAGGTTCGGTACGCTCGACTCCAAGTAGAAGTAGCTCTTCTGCTAGAACACAAACGAGCCGAAGTACGGTTAAGCCTCAGAGTAGCTCTCGAGCTTCGAGTTCTAAACCAGCATCATCGCGTGTTTCAAGCTCCAGTTCAAGAGGTAGCTCTATCGCTAAGAGTAGTTCACCTGCAAGTAGCGTTAGTAAGAAGGGAACAACTACAAGAAGTTCTTCAAGACGTGGAAAGTGATACTTAACAAGATTTAGTACGTGACGGGCGATCCAATTGGGTCGCCTGTTTTGTTTTTAGATTTCAATAATAATCCCAAAAGAAGGTAGAACGTTTCCTGTGGCATCCTCAAGTCTTTCTAGCTCATAACTAGTATTAGGAGTGGTGGTGTTCGGATCTATGATGGCGTTTCCATTGGCATCCGTTCTTAGAATGTAATTAGGTTGTTGTTGCGCTCTAAACGCGTATACGTTTTGTACATCTAGGTAGATGTTTAGCGCCCATTTTTTGAAGAACCATTTTTTGTCTACTCGTAAATCTAGGAAGTGTGCCGGCTTTAATCGTTCTCCATTTAGTTGCGAAAAATCTCTAACAGCACCACGATTCAAATCCCAAACTGGAATTAAGGCTGATGTTGCTTCATCAGCAGGTGTGTACGGAGAACCACCCGTAAAGCGCCATCGGGCACCTATTTCCCAATTACGTTTGAATTTCTTTCCTCCAGTAAGCGAAATCAGGTGTTGCGCATCCCAAGATGACGGAACAAAATCCCCCTTGAAATCCTGAAATTCACTACGGACCCACGTGTAGGCTAGAATTCCGTAGAAACCTTTCCAAAGTTTTTGTTGAACGAGAAGTTCAACGCCATAAGCGCGGCCTTCGTTATCTGAGGTCACCTCGTCATTACCAATTACGCCAAAATCAGCACCAAGGTTGGCCAAAGAAATACTGTCTCTGATTAAGAATGGATAGTTTTCCCAGTATTTGAAGAAGCCTTCAACAGATACTTTTAATCCCGTTTTAGTGATGAATTCTCCACCCAATACGGCATGATTAGACGCAATGTACTTGAGTCCGTTTTCTTTGTTTACCAAACTTCCAGCGTTGTTTTGGAAACCTAGTGTTGTGTAAGGCGGAAGCTGGAAATAGCGACCAACGTTCGCATTTAAATTAAATTGATCATTAATAGCGTAGGAAACGGAAAGCCGAGGAGAGAAAGTCTCATAAGTTTTGGCCATTTGTTTAGAATAGCTGTTACCATCAACACGAGCTCCAAGAGAAAGCAAAAGACGCCCTTCAACAAACGATCGACTAACCTGACCAAATGCACCCCATTTATGAATATCAACCGCTGAGCTGAAATCAATCGTATCAATAGAACCACCAGGTAGTGTAAGCTTGGTAAAAGTGGAATTGTTGTACCGGACAAACTCATAAAGCACACCATAGTTTATTTTCCAGCCATTTTTCCTCCAGTTGTTTTCAACCCGGAGTTTGTTCTCAATCTCTTGGCTCTTGTAATTCAGATTAAGATTAGCATCGGCAACAATATTGTCCTCATACTTGAAAGCTTCATTATTCAGCATATTTCTGCTTACAACAAATTCAGAATATCCTGTTTCGCGATAGTTCTTCCAATTTACGCCAAGAGCATAATTCCATTGGTTATTCACGGGTAAAACAGCCACCAATCGCTTCTGGTCTTCGTCTAAATCATCATCTAAATTCAATTTAAATTGGTCTATTGCACCCAAGCCAATAACAGTAATTTCGTTTTTGTCGTTGATTTTAGCCTTGTATTTAAGCTGAAAATCATCATACGTTGGCAAAAATGGAAGCCCAATCAGTTGGAAAAGAAACTGCAAATAACTTCTCCGGTACGAGAACATGAAAGAATGACCTTCGGCTATTGGTCCTTCTATTGTGATACCTACATCGTTAGACCCCAGCGTGAAATTCCCTCCGATTCTATCCTGACGCGGATCTTTAAACTTGAAATTAAGAACCGAACTGAGTGTGTTTCCTCTGTTTGCCGGAAACGCTCCTGAATAGAACTCAACCTCTCGAATGAAGTTGACGTTTATTAGTCCCACAGGACCTCCAGATGCTCCTTGAGTGGCGAAGTGATTGATGTTTGGAATTTCAATCCCATCCAGGTAAAAACGATTCTCATTTGGTGCACCACCGCGAATAATCAAATCATTCCTAAAAGCAACAGAACTAGCTACTCCTGGTAACGATTGTAGCGCCTTAGAAATATCTCGGTTTCCCCCCGGGTTACGTTCAATTTCATTTACACCGATGGTGCGAAGCGAAACAGGACTTTCTTCTTTTTTCTCAAATGGGTTCGCTTTCACAACTACCGCTTCAAGCGTTTTACTGTCTTCTTCTAATTTGAAATCAACTTGTGCCGGTTTATTATTGAAAACCTGGACTTCAAATTCAATCTGCGGCTTGTAACCGAGATACGAAACTTCTACGTTGTATAAATCCGGTTTAATCCCAGTAATCTTATAATTTCCATCAATATCTGAGGAAGCACCAATTGTGGTTCCTTGAATAATCACATTGGCAAATGGTATAGGCTCGTTACTAGTGGCGTCAGAAACACGGCCGCTAATTACTCCGGTTTGCGCCCAAGTTGTAAATGTAGAAATGACTAAAAGTGCAGTTGCTAGAAATCGCATAATGATTAGTAAAACAGTGTAATGTGTACAAACCGAAATAACAGATAAATGTTCTGAGTAAACTATTTTTTTGAAGTTACTTTTGACCAACTTTTTTTAATGAAAACTGAAAAGAAATGTTCCAATTGCGGAGCTTGGACCATTTGGAAAAAGCAACCAACAGACCGTTGCACCGCTTGCAACGAGTTGCTCGACCCAACATGGCTTTCAGAAAAAACGGAGAGAGAAGAAAAGGAACGAATTTTTATTGAAAACGACTTTCTTCGGATACGAGAAACAGATGGTTTCGGCATGAGAGCGGTAAGGAAAACGGCTTCTGTTTTTCATTTCATTTTTGCAGCAATTACGTGGTTATTTCTTTGGACGGTCACTACTTTTTCAGGATGAAAAGAACGCTATTCAACCCTGTGTTTTTGGTTTGTTCGTTCTTGGCAACTGTAAATCAAATTCTTGAAAAGGTCTTTGGGGTTTATATTCCAATTATCCATTCATATTTGGATGATTTGCTCTGTTTTCCAATCGTGTTAACCCTTGGTTTGGCTGTTTACCGCTGGCACGATCCTAATTACAAACTCAGTTTATGGCACATGATTCCAGTGTTTATCGTTTACACGATTTACTTCGAGGTTTACTTGCCGCAATTATCATCGGCTTACACCGCTGATGCATGGGACGTGTTAACGTACTTGTGCGGATTGACCATTTTTGACTATTTCATTAACAGAAGTGATGCTGTAGGTTTGGGTCAACCCAAAACCAATAAGTTATGAGAATTTCTATTTTAATAATGATCGTTTTTTTAGGAAGCGGAATTGCTTCAGCGCAAACACCTAACAACAGTATTTATATCGATTCTGTACGAGCTATAGTTGGAGAGGAACAAACAGACGCAAGAATATTGTTCGTTGGAGACGGCATTCGTCCGTATTTAGATGGGTCTGAAAAAAAACTCAGAGGTTGGAATAACGCCAAAAGGAAAACAGACGTTTTTATCGTTTTTTCAGATAAGACTAAGAAGTTGCTCGAACAAAAAGTGAAGAAAAAAGTGGTTCTTGGAAAAAGCTTTGGTTCTTTTTTCACTCGTTCTTGGCCGGGTCAGGATTTTGTGACATGGATTGATTTGAAGGGGGATAAAGTTGTTTTCGTAGAAACTTCACCCGAGCCATCGAAAACGCCTCATAAAAGAGAGGTGTCCGAGGAAGACCGCAAGTTGGCTGAATATGTAACCTCCGTCTCAAATATTAAAAGGAAGGTTGAAGTTTTAGTTGTTGGAACAACAGTGGACAAGGCTTATTTAGACACGACAGACCTTTCTATCGAATTTGAACAACTGGATAAAAGACTGAGCTACTTAATTGTGCATTCAGAAAAGTTGAAAGAAGCGTTTTCATCTATCACGAAAAAAGATATTTACGTCAAAGAGACCGTGCAAGAATCAATCGGTGGTTCTGGGTCAATGGATAGGCTGCGGTGGGCAATTGTCGAAGCTGAAGGTTCAAATCTTATCAGACTTCGTGGTTCAAGTATATTGAAGAGCATTATTAAGCCCCGATCTGAACGCGACAAGCTTCCAAAATAGCTAAGGCATCTTCTTTTGTTCTTGCTTCTGCGTAAGTTCTAAGTACGGGTTCGGTTCCTGAAGGACGAATCATCACCCATTCGTGGTCAGATAGCCAGTATTTCCAGCCATCCATATCATCAATACGCTGAACTTTGTAATCTCCGAAATGGTCAAATTCACCGTTAGCGCAGTTGGCAACAATTTCTTCTTTTAGAGATTGAGCAATATGAAGATCATTGCGTTCAAAAGCGAATTCACCAACTACATCATATACTTCTTGAATGAGTTCTCGAAGGCCCTTGCCAGATTTGGCCATAAATTCCCAAATCACCAATCCATTCCAAATGCCATCACGCTCCGGAATGTGACCTTTTACGGCAATGCCGCCACTTTCTTCGCCTCCAACAAGCACATCTTCAGAAATCATAATGCCGCACAAGTGCTTGAATCCGATTTTCACAACATCCAATTCCAAACCATACTTTTCGCACATTTGGTTAATCTTGACTGTAGAGGAGAAGCCAGTTCCCACCTTGCCGTTCCCACCTTTCACCTTATGTAAATAGTGGATAAGAAGTAAGAGGATATGATGACTATCAATGTAGTTTCCTTCGCCATCGAACAGTGCAATTCTATCCGCATCGCCATCGTTAGCTAAACCGCAATCAATGTCCCCAGAAACCTTGATGATTTGTTGGAACTCAAGAAGATTTTTAAGAATTGGTTCTGGCGATATTCCATCGAACAGCGGGTTATGCTCGCAATGAACTAACGTGATGTCTGGAAACAATCTTCGCATAACGAATTGCCCCGAACCGTACATGGCATCATAGGCAAACTCCATATCTGAATTTCTGATTGCATCTAAGTCGAAATTGGCTTCGACTTTCTCAACAAACATGTCTTCCAATTCAGCCGTTTTAAGTTTTCCGCTTTCGCGAAAAGAACTCAGGTCAATAGCTTCTAAATCAAACTCAATTGTATCAGGAATAAACGTTTCAACCGCTTTTACATCTGCTTCTAACAGTGGTCCGCCATGATTGCCTTTTAGCTTAAAACCATTATCAGTTGGCGGATTATGGCTGGCCGTGATAATGACACCAATTCCAGTATTCAATTCCTTAGCACCAAGTGAAACCATTGGGGTGGTAACTGGTCCTACTGATAGATGAACCTCAAATCCATTGTGTAGGTAAACTTGGGCAACCGTATCTGCAAAAAGCGGTCCGCCAAAACGGCAATCGTGACCCACGACAGCAACTAACGGCAGTTTCTGGTTTTTAACCCAATCGGCAGTTCCTTGCGCAATTCGTGCTACGTTTTCTACCGTGAATTCTTTGGCGACCATTGCGCGCCATCCGTCCGTTCCGAATTTAATTTCGAGAGCCATTTTTGTTAATTTTGGGCGAAGATAACTTCTAGCGATAAACCTTTCTTCGGTTCAATTCTCGCTGGAATTTTCTAGCGTTTTTCAAGTGCTCTCGGTATGTGCTTGCGAACGAATGATAGCCAGAATTATCCGCTTTAGCGCAGAAAAACAAATAACTGTGCGACTTGGAGTTCAGCACCGCATCAATGCTTGAAATGCTAGGCAAGCAAATCGGCCCAGGAGGCAAACCTTTGTATTTATACGTGTTGTAAGGCGAATCAATTTTCTTGTGCCAATTCAGTACGCGTCTTGCAGTGAAGTCTTTATTGGCGTAAACCAAAGTTGGGTCTGCCTGAAGCAACATTCCCTTTTTTAACCGATTAAGATAAACTCCGGCTACGGTTGGTTTCTCATCGTTCTTATTGGTTTCCTTCTGAACAATGGAAGCCAAAATGCTCACTTCAGATTGACTCAAACCAAGATTCTTGGCTTTTTGCTTTCGTTCAGCCGTCCAATACTTCTTATACTCTGCCGCCATTCTTTCTACAAACTGCTCGGCAGAAGTGTTCCAATAAAACTCGTAGGTATTTGGAAGGAAAAGTGTCAGAAAAGTGGTTGTATTGAACCCATATTTCGAAACGAAATCGTTGCTATTCAACAACTCAATTATCTGAGTGCTGTCTGACTCTAGAAACTTGCCGACTTTACCGGCTAAATCTTCTTTGAAACGAACCGTGTTAAACGTGACCATTATTGGCTCTTGTTCTCCTGACCGGAGGAGGTTGACAAGTCCGTTATTGCTCATGTTGTTCTTGAGAAGATACCGCCCAGGTTTTACGTTGAGCTTGTACTTTTTCTGGTCAGCAACCCAATCAAACGTAGTTTGACTGTGAATAATTCCTTGTTGAACCAGCGCATTGGAAACGTCCTGAAATTCAGAACCCGTTGGGATATAGAAATACTTGTCGTCTTCTGTAAAGCCAACATTTGGTCTATAGATTAATGAGTATAGTTCCCAAGCGGAAAAACCTCCTAGACAAACGAGGATAATCAGCACAATGGCCAATACCTTTTTCCAGGTAGAAGAAGGCTTTTTCTTAGAACGTTTTTTAGCCATTTAATCTTTGCATAAACAGAGCATCAATAAACTCATTTTTCTTTTTCACCCAATCCTTGCATCGACCAGTTTCTTCAAAATCACAAGAGCTGAAAAGCCGCAAGCTTGCTTCATTATCAACGGGAATGTGACAATACAATTGTCTGAAATTCAATATCTCAAAACAATAATTTGTTAAAAGGTTGACGGCTTCTTTGGCGTGTCCTGATTTTCGGTTTTTGCTATTAGCAATTAGAATTCCAACACCTGCGCGTTGGTTATGTTGGTCAAATTCGAAAAGGTCGATACAACCAATGGTTTCTTCGCCAAATTCAATCATTAAACGTAATTGGCCATCAGTATAAATGTCTCCGGTAGAGTGATTAATGAAGTCTGAGATTTGTGCTTCAGTTAACGGATTATGTTCATCTCCTAAATGCCACAGTTCAGGTCTGTTTTCCCAATCGTAGATTAACTCTAAGTCGGAATCAAGCATTTCGCGAAGCTTAATCTTTTCACCAATCAGCAAATCGTATCTCATGCTGGCAGTTCTGTTTCTCCAGCAAAAACGGTGGTGGTTGGACCAGTCAGCCAGATGTCGGTGTAAGAACCATCTGCATTTGGTTTGAACGAAATAATCAATTTTCCACCCAACACTTTTACCGGAACTTCCAATTCAGAAACTTCTCCTAAACTATGCATGGCTATGGCGCAGGCTGTGGCGCCAGTTCCGCACGAAAGCGTTTCGTCTTCCACACCACGCTCGTAGGTTCTAATGTGCGTAACGCCATCCATTATTTCCACAAAATTTACGTTTGTGCCTTCGGCAGAAAACCGATTGTTGTAACGCACTTTTCTAGCATCGTTAATCAAATCAATTTCAAGAACATCTTCAACCATAGTTACATAATGAGGCGAACCCGTGTCCATGTAAACGGCATCGTTTATTGTTTCAATTGCAGAAACATCACCCATTTTCAAACTCACCAATCCGTCAACCATTTTAAAAGGATGCATTCCGTCAACTGCCAAAAATTCACCGTTTTCTGACAAAACTTCTAGCTTCTGACAAAATGTAACGAAGCATCTTCCGCCATTTCCGCACATGCTACTTGGTGCACCATCAGCATTGTAATACACCATTTCAACTACTTCGTTTTGTACTTGAAGTAAGATTAATCCATCGGCACCAATGCCAAATCTGCGATTACATAATTGAGAAATCTGACTTTGCTTCAGCTCAAGCCTAAGCTCACGATTATCAATCATGATAAAGTCGTTTCCTGTGCCGTGGTATTTGTTAAACGGTATTAACATTTTTTAAAATTTCGATTACAACGATCGCGTTTGAGTGGCGTTAATATTGCTGTAGACCTAGTAACTAGCTAGAAAAACCAAAGTTAAATCAAAAACAAAGCGAGCATGAAAACTATAGGCACATTGATTACAGCAGCCCTAACAGCAGCCCTTGTTTCTGTAGGAACGTATACGTATTTGGATAAACAGAACGGAACGCTGGTTGAACAAGTTTACACAGCACCAGTTCAGCGAGTGAATTACCCAATGTCTGCACCAGAAGGAAGCGTGAATTTTGTAGAAGCGGCAAACAATTCCATTCATTCTGTGGTGCATATTAAAACCAAAGTTGTGCAAAGTGGGGTGAGAAGCTCTAATCCTTTTTATCAGTTTTTTTTCGATCAAGGAATGCAGCCTCAAGCAAGACAAGGCAGTGGTTCGGGGGTAATAATTTCTGGAGATGGATACATTCTAACCAATAATCATGTAGTAAATAATGCTGATGAGGTTGAGGTGGTTTTAGACGACCAACGAACCTACAGCGCAGAAGTTTTAGGAACAGACCCAAACACAGATTTGGCCCTGTTAAAAATTGATGAAGACGATTTGAGCTACATTCCTTACGGTAATTCGGAAGATGTTCAAGTTGGAGAATGGGTTTTGGCAGTTGGTAATCCGTTCAATTTAAACTCAACCGTAACCGCAGGTATTGTCAGCGCGAAGGCGCGAAACATCAACATACTAAGAGAAGAGTTCGCTATAGAAAGCTTCATTCAAACCGATGCGGCAGTAAACCCAGGGAATAGCGGTGGTGCACTCGTAAACACTAGAGGCGAGTTGATTGGGATTAATACGGCAATTGCTTCAACTACAGGAAGCTACGCTGGTTATTCGTTTGCGGTGCCAGTAAATATTGCAAGAAAAGTTGTTGATGACATTCTAGAATTCGGAACAGTTCAAAGAGCTTTCATTGGTGTAAGCATAAGTGATCTAAACGGCAAGATTGCTTCTGAGCGCGGACTGAAAATGTCTGAAGGTGCTTACGTAAATGGGCTCTCAAAAGGTGGTGCTGCCTATGATGCTGGAATTAGAGAAGGCGACATCATTGTAGCAGTTGACGCTGTGGAAGTAAAAAACGTAACCGAATTGCAAGAGAAAATTGGCTCTTATAGACCGGGAGATTTGGCTCAAGTTACTGTACTGAGAGATGAAAAACTTAGAAAGTTTGACGTTGAACTTCGCAACAAACACGGAGATACCGAGATGGTTTCTAAAGGCACTGAGGTGTTAGCACAACTTGGTGCGGATCTTGAAACCCCATCATCGGAACAACTGAGACGACTTGGAATTAAAAGCGGACTTCAGGTTAAAAACCTAAGTAATGGAAAATTGAAAGGCGCAGGAATTAAAGAAGGGTTTATCATAACAAGAGTGGATAGAAAAGCAGTGCAATCGTCTAAAGATGTGATGAGCGCGCTTAACAAGAAAGACGGTGGGGTGCTTTTAGAGGGAGTGTACCCCAACGGATTGACCGCCTATTACGGGTTTGGCATGTAGGGAGAGAGTGGAATAGGTTGGTTGATGGGGGCGTGCTGGGAGGCGCGCCCCTTTTTTAAATACAGATTCGTGCGGTTCGCGATAAGGCTTAAATTTGCGCCCGTTTAAAAAGCATAGCAATGGTAAAATATGATGTAACAGTAATTGGGTCCGGCCCAGGTGGATACGTAGCGGCAGTTAGATGTGCTCAATTAGGTATGAAAGTGGCCATTGTAGAGAAGTACCCTACACTTGGCGGAACCTGCCTGAATGTGGGCTGCATTCCGTCTAAAGCACTGCTCGATTCTTCGCATCATTTCCACACTGCGCTGCACAATTTTAAGGAGCACGGAATTGATATTTCGGAGCCAAAGGTTAACATCAAACAAATGATTACTCGTAAGAGTGGTGTGGTGAAAGCCAACGTTGATGGTATTGCTTTCTTGATGAAGAAAAACAACATTGACGTTTTTGAAGGACTTGGAAGTTTCGAGACCAAGAACAAAATCAATGTGGCTAAAGCTAATGGTAAATCAGAAACCATTGATACGGATAAAGTCATTATCGCAACAGGCTCTAAACCTTCATCACTTCCTTTTATTGAGATAGATAAGAAGCGCATTATCACTTCTACGGAAGCCTTGAATCTTACTGAAGTTCCTAAACATTTATTGATTGTGGGAGGAGGAGTAATTGGTCTTGAGCTAGGCTCTGTTTACGCTCGTTTGGGCGCACAGGTTTCCGTAGTTGAATACATGGACAGCATTATTCCAACCATGGATAGAACCATGGGTAAGGAATTGGCTAAAATCTTGAAGAAAGAAGGAGTTAAGTTCTACCTCAGCCATAAAGTGAAAGAAGTAACTGCCAAAGGCAATAAGGTGACCCTTAAGGCTGATGATAAAAAAGGAAATGAGGTAGTTCTTGAAGGAGATTGCTGCTTGGTTTCTGTAGGAAGATATGCTTACACAGACGGGCTTGGACTGGATAAAGTGGGGATTCCAACTGATGACAGAGGTAGGGTGGAGGTAGATGCACATTTACAAACAAATGTTGCTGGCGTTTACGCACTTGGTGATGTGGTTAAAGGGGCTATGCTTGCACATAAAGCGGAAGAAGAAGGTGTTTTTGTGGCGGAAGTGATGGCAGGACAAAAACCTCATATAGATTACAATCTTATTCCAGGTGTAGTTTACACTTGGCCAGAAGTTGCGGCTGTTGGCCAAACAGAAGAGCAATTGAAAGAGGCTGGTGTCGATTATAAAGTCGGTTCTTTTCCAATGAGGGCGCTAGGTCGTTCTCGCGCCAGCATGGATTTGGATGGCTTGGTAAAGGTTCTTGCTGATAAGGAAACAGATGAAATTCTTGGTGTACATATAGTGGGTGCGCGAGCCGCTGATATGATTGCCGAGGCTGTTGTTGCAATGGAATACAGAGCGTCTGCCGAAGATGTTTCTCGTATGTCTCACGCACATCCAACGTACACAGAAGCCATTAAGGAAGCTTGTATGGCCGCTACCGACAATCGTTCAATTCATACGTAATCGGAACATTCAATTAATAACCTTGTTCCAATTTGCATGAACCCAGAAATAGGAGTATTACTTATGAATGTCGGCACGCCCGACTCACCAAAGGTTAGTGATGTTAGAAAGTATCTTTCGGAGTTTCTGAATGACCCTCGGGTAATTGATATTCCTTGGATAGCGCGAAAGCTTTTGGTAAATGCCATTATTGTTCCGTTTCGTGCTCCAAAATCGGCTAAAATCTATAAGCAAATGTGGACTGATGAAGGTTCGCCATTGCTAATTCATAGCGAGAAATTTAGAGACGGATTGCAAGCCGATTTGGGCGATAAATACCAAGTTGAAATTGCGATGCGGTATCAAAGCCCATCTGTAGAAGAAGGCTTAGAAAAGATTCGTAAGAACAATCCAAAGAAGATAATTGTGGTGCCGATGTATCCGCAATATGCTTCTTCATCAACAGGAACATGTATTGAAGAAGTGATGCGTATTTCGTCTAAATGGTGGACAATTCCTGAAATGATTTTCGTCAACCAGTTCTTCGATTTACAAGGTTATATCGATGGATTCATCAAACGAGGAAAAGAGTTTGACATAAATTCATACGACCATGTAATGTTCAGTTATCATGGTTTGCCAATTCGTCAGTTAGATAAAGTTTATGAAGAAGGCTTGTGTGATGATAGAGATTGTGAACACGAGCTCACAGATGAAAACCATTTCTGCTACAAAGCCACTTGCTACGCAACTACCAGAGCTATTGCCGCAGGTCTAGGTTTGTCTGAAGGCCAATATACTGTTGGTTTCCAGTCTAGGTTAGATGATAAATGGATAAAGCCTTACTCAGATAAAATTGTAGAGGAGAAAGCGAAAGCAGGCGTTAAGAATATGCTTGTGTTCTCTCCAGCCTTTGTTGCTGACTGCCTAGAAACACTCATCGAAATTGGAGATGAATATCAAGAGATATTCGAAGAATACGGAGGTGAGAAAATTCAGCTTGTACCAAGTTTGAACAGCGACCCGGATTGGGTTAAGGCTTTTGCCAATCACATTAGAACCAAATAAAAAAGGAGAGCAAATTTGCTCTCCTTTTTTATTCTTCTCCGTATCAAGGAATTAACACTTAGTTCAGCATTACCCTTTTGCTAAAGTTTTTAATGTCGTTGCTCAAGTTAATAATGTAGATTCCTCTTGCGAGGTCTCCAGACGGAAGTCTCACCTTATTCATTCCTTCAGCAGCAGCACCTTGGAAATCTAGAGCACGTCTTCCGCTAGCATCGTAAAGCATGATGGTGAAATCTTCATTTTCAGTTCCCGTGAATTCAACAACAATTTCTGATTGGTCAACATCATAAGCATTTACAAAGTTGAAATCGTTTCCGTCCGTACCGCAGGTAACTGCAATTACCTCCGAATATTCATACTTACCATCGAAGTCCGTATTCTTTAAGCGATAGTATGATGTTCCTCCGTATGGTAACCCGTCAGCAACGCTGTACGATAAAGGTTGGTTGCTGTTTCCAGCTCCTTCTATTACATCTACAATTTCGAAATCTGTCCCGTTGTTGCTTCGCTCAACAGTGAAGAAATCATTGTTGGTTTCTGTGAAAGTGCTCCATCGAACTTCAATCTTTCCATCAGCACACTCACCAGCAAAACGAACTAGTTCAATTGGAAGAGGGTCACTGTTGTCAACAAGTGTCCAAACTGGGTACAAATCTTCACTTACCGTTCCTGGGTCTAGACCAATTTGAATAGTGGTTGTATTTGCGCCTGGAGCGGTGATTACAGTAGGAACCCCATAAAGCCAATCACCCCATTTGTCGAGAGTATGATTATATCTCTGTGCAATTAGGTTTGCTTCAACAATGTGGTTTGGAGCGGCTACCTCAGCTTGATCATACTTGAATTGATATTCGAAACGTGGAGCTCCCGTATAGCCTCCCATTCCTTCACCAATATTTTCAGCGTCAATAATCCAAAATCTATCCACTGCCCAATAGTGGGCTGCCTGAATATAATCATCAGTCAAATGATTAACGGTTGTAGGAAGGTTCGTCCACATTCCTGGGGTCGGGTTTGTAGTGATGTTTGGCCCTGTAAAAGAGTTCTCAGAGTCGGTTACGTAAGTGGAGAATGTCTTGTAGTTAGAACTAGGGACGGCTGCTGTTGTTATGTTATATTGAAATGATAAGTCAGCTGGAGTTGCAGCATCAGTACCGAAAGGAACCGTGTAGTTACCGGTGGCTGTGCCTACGTTCCATCTTAAGATTCCATAACCACCAGAAGCAGGTCCGGTTTCTGAAATAATCTTTCCAGTTCCAGCAACGGCTGTATTCGCAGCACTCTCTAAATCCAGTGTTTGCGTGTTAAGACGAAGGCTTTGACCGTCAAGTGTAAGAACGTTGAAAACGTTTGCATCGACACCGTCAAGTGTTTTGTGGCCTGTACCATCCGCTTCTAGGTTAAAGAAGTTTGTCGGTTGTGAACCACCAATGTTTTGAGCTGCACCATCAAGTAGAACTAAGCCACCCGTGGTCGCTGTTGGAGTCGCTCCAAACACACCAGTTGTATTGTCGTTTATCCATTCGCCATCTAAGTCAATTGTTCCAGCGTTTGTTACCTGAGCACCTGCAGCACTGGTGTTTTCAAACCCGCCATTATCAATAATTAGAAATGTGCTAGAAGCAATATTAATCTTAGCACCGTTGTTCTTTACTCCTTGAGAGAAAACAACTAACGGGCTGAGGAAAAAGCAAGAAACAATAAGCTTGCTTTTGAAGTTCTTGTAATGTATTTCCATTTCTTAAATCCTTCGAACGTTTGTTCTGTACGCCATTTAACAGGAATACAGATTATAAATCTACCTAATTGTATTGACTCGCATGATCAACTTTCGTGACCATTTAAATTTCAACTTTGCATTTCCATACTAAACAGAGAAGTGGTTTTACCCAATTTACTGTTGTAGGTTTGGTTGTCTGTCGAAAAAAGCACAATGAGTTGGTCTCGTAGGTTTAAGTTGAATGATGTAACGAAAGAGATTCTTTTTTCTTTGGTTGATGGTGGAGAACAAGTGTTTCTTCTGAACTCGAATCAAAACCTATCTAGCCATCTATCTGCTTCAGATTTTAAGTTTTCTCAGCTAATTGGTATTGGTGTCCAAAACAGTATTACTGGTAATTCGGCACAGTGCATTCCAAGACTGAAGCAATGGCTTAATGAAGCCAATGATATGGTCATTGGTTATTTCAGCTATGACACTAAAAACCTTCTCGAAAATTTAAAATCCAGAAATGAGGATTCGATTGAATTTCCCAAGTTCCATTTTGTGATTCCAGAAATCGTGGCTTTGGTAAATGATGACGGGATTGAGTGCTTTTCGCATGGTCGTAAGCTTGAAACAACAGAAAAAGCTAAGCACAGTCCAACCAGTTTGACGGGTTCTGGGACAAGGGTATCTAAGGATGATTATGTGACGGTAGTGGAGAAACTCCGTGAATATATACAGCGAGGTGATATATATGAGGTTAATTATTGCGTTGAACACAAAATTGAAAATGTGACGGTAGCTCCATTTCGACTGTATCAGGAATTGCAAGAAATATCTCCCGCCCCGTTTTCCTGTTACGTTGCCGCTGATGGAAAGTATCTGATGAGTTCTAGTCCAGAAAGGTTTATGATGAAACGGGGAAATAAGATTGTTTCCCAACCGATGAAAGGAACAAATCGGAGGACTTCCGATAATGAGCGACAAAAAGAGGCTTTAAGAAACGACAGTAAAGAGGTAGCTGAAAACGTGATGATTACCGATCTTGTTCGTAATGACCTTGCCAAAAGCGCCAAAAAAGGAAGTGTAAAGGTGGATGAGCTATGCGGTGTGTATGAGTTCGAACATGTTAATCAGATGATTTCAACGGTTTCAGCCGAATTGCGAGAAGATGTTCATCCATTGGATGCGATCCTGAATGCGTTTCCGATGGGTTCGATGACAGGAGCACCAAAAATTAGCGCCATGGAATTAATTGACCACTACGAGAATTTTTCTCGTGGATTATATTCCGGTGCTGTTGGATATTTTACTCCCGATCTCGATTTCGATTTCAACGTTATCATCCGAAGTATTCTTTACAACGAAGAAAAAAAGGTGGTTACTTTTCCAACTGGAAGTGCGATTACCATTAATTCAGACCCTGAAAAGGAATACGAAGAATGTATGCTGAAAGCTGAGGCTATGAAAAAAGTGCTGCTTAACCATGCGAAATAAGTTCCTCAGTGCGGTAGAGGGTTTTGGCGTTTCTAAGTCGGATACATCAATACTTGTTGCTGTTAGTGGAGGATTGGATTCTATGGTTCTTGTTACGCTTTTGCACGAAAATGGCTATCAAATTAGCGCAGCGCATTGCAATTATCAGCTGCGCGGGGCGGAATCTGATGCGGATGAAGAGCTGGTCCGTAGTTGGTGCGAGGAACGCGAAATTTCATTTCATGTGAAAAATGTGGAAACACAAAAACTAGCTGACCAAACTAACCGCTCAATTCAAATGATAGCAAGAGATGAGCGGTACTCATTCTTTGATTCGCTAAGGAAAGAACATGGTTACGGATTTACCGCATTGGCGCATCACGCTAACGACCGAGTAGAGTCTCTCTTAATAAATGTACTGAGGGGAACAGGCTTCCATGGCTTGCAAGGAATGCCGTCAAAACGGGAAGGAATAATTCGTCCGTTGATTCGTGTGACGAAAAAAGAGCTTCGCGATTATGCTGCAGAAAGCAGCGTGCCTTTTAGGGATGATGCTTCCAATTTGGAAACGTACTATCAGCGTAATTGGGTGCGATTACGACTGATCCCGATGTTAGAACATTCTGATACGAATGCATTTGACCGACTGTTAAGGCTTTGTGAAAGGGCAGAGACGGAAGTGCCCAATTATGAGAGTTGGATTACGAAAAAACTTGAAGAGTGGAAGCTTGAAAATAATACACTTAGTATTCAGAAGGTTCAACAGTCCAAAGCACCGTTCACGATACTAAAAGAGTTTCTCAGAAGGAAAGGTTTTTCATCTGACCAAGTTTTTGAAGTGCTATCCATTTTGGATTCGGTCTCAGGTTCGCAAGTTTGTTCCGGTACGCACCGAGTTACCAAAGACAGAGATTGTCTTATTGTTTCGGAAATAGAAGTTTCAGAAATGCAGCCAAAGTTGAGTTTTGAGCTTATTCCACGCAGCGAATTAAAAACGCTCAAAGCACCAATCAACATTGCTTTAATAGATACCAATCTTATAGGTGTGTATGGAAATGCTCCCATTTCCACCGATTCTCAAAATCCAGATTTCCAATTGAGGAAATGGCAGAAAGGAGATCGTTTTAAACCGTTGGGTATGAAAGGCTGGAAAAAACTCAGCGATTTTTTTATCGATGAAAAACTCTCCATTCTTGAAAAAGAACAAGTTTGGGTACTCACGTTTGAGCGAGAGATTGTTTGGGTAATTGGAAAACGCCTTGACGACCGCTTTAAGGTTTCCCAATCAACCCAAAAAGTGTTAAAGGTTACTGTAGATAGTTGAACATTCAGCATACCGCTTGTTTACATTTGTTGAAACATTAAACTAAAAATGAAAAAACTATTATTTCTCTTTTTGATAGCTGGTTCTATGGGACTTCAAAGTTGTCAGTACAATACAATGGTTGAGAAGCAAGAAGCCGTAACCGCTCAATGGTCTCAGGTAGAAAATGTGTATCAGCGAAGAGCCGATTTGATTCCAAACCTTGTTTCGACCGTAAAAGGTTATGCTGCGCATGAGCAGGAAACACTAACTGGAGTTGTTGAGGCGCGCGCCAAAGCTACAAGCGTAAATATTGATCCATCTAAATTGGATGCAAGCAGCATTCAGAAATTTCAAGCTGCACAAGACGGGCTTTCGTCAGCTCTAAGCAAGCTGATGGTTGTGGTTGAGCGTTACCCTGATTTGAAAGCAAATCAAAACTTCCTCGAATTGCAATCACAGCTAGAAGGGACCGAAAATCGCATTGCTGTTGAACGAAAGAAATTCAACGAAACAGCTCAAGCGTACAATACTTACATCCGCAAATTCCCAAACAACTTTGTTGCTGGCTGGTTTGACTTTGAGAAGAAGGATTACTTCGAAGCCACAAAAGGCGCGGAGGAAGCTCCAAAAGTTGAATTTTGATAGCTAAAGAATACTTTACGGAGGCGCTATTAACGGAACTTGATAAAGCCATCAAAGCCGCAGAAAAAGCCACTTCTGGTGAAGTGCGTTTATACGTAGAAGATAAGTGTAAAGAAGATGTGCTTGATCATGCGGCTTTTTTGTTTGCTGAACTCAATATGCACAAAACCGAACTTCGGAATGGGGTGCTGTTTTACTTAGCAATAAAGGACAAGAAATTTGCCATTTTGGGAGATGGCGGTATTAATGGCAAGGTTGGAAACGATTTCTGGAATCACATCAAAACAGAAATGCTAAACTTCTTTAAAGAAGAAAAGTTTTCTGAAGGATTGGAGAAAGGGATTTCTATGGCTGGTGAGGCACTATCTGCTCATTTTCCGTATCAGAAAGATGATGTGAACGAACTCTCAGACGATATCATTATAAAATGAAAAATCTACTTTTCATATTGATGTTGGCCATTCCATTTGGAACGTTTTCTCAGGAATTTCCAGATAAGTCAAATCGTTTGGTAAACGATTATTCTAACACGCTTTCTGCTTCAGAACTGAATGTGTTGGAAGATTTATTGGTCAAGTATGAGCGGGAGAGTTCGGTTCAGATTGCCATTGTGGTAATGAAAACTTTGGAAGGTTATCCTATTGATGATTACGCTTTTCAGTTAGGAGAGAAGTGGGGTATAGGAAGTGGCGAAACAGATAATGGCGCACTAATTATAGTAAGTATGGAAGAACGTAAAATGTGGATTGCCACAGGTTACGGGCTAGAAGCAACACTTACCGATGCCATGTCTAAGCGCATCATTGAAAACGAGATGAAACCGCGTTTCAGAAGTAATGATTATGCAGGTGGATTAGCCGCTGCGTCAAATGCAATAATTCAAGTTACGCGCGGAGAATACCAAGGAAACGGTGCTGGTGCCGCAGAAGGGAAGAATCCACCACTCGGAAGCTTCGTGTTTATTCTGCTGGTTTTTGGTGTTATTTGGCTGATAAAAGCTAAACAGGTACGTGATTATTCTCGAGTCAACCACATCGGATTTTGGGCTGCTTGGATGTTGCTTGCCAATTCAAGTAGAAGCCATGGCGGTTCGTTTTCGTCTTTTTCTGGCGGAAGCGGAGGATTCTCAGGCGGAGGTGGCTTTGGAGGTTTTGGCGGAGGTAGCTTCGGTGGTGGCGGAGCCGGTGGAAGTTGGTAATTTTCAATGATGCAACTGACAGTAGAGAAACAGCAAAAGGCAGATAATCTTTATCTGATTCTTGCAGGCGTTTTCATCGCTTCACTCGTTTCGTGCAATCTCATTTTTCAGAAATTCTTTACTTGGAACCCATTCGGACTTTACAATTTCGAGATTTCCGTTGGCATTCTTCCATATCCAATCACTTTTTTGGTCACTGATTTAATATCTGAGATATACGGGGCTAAACGCGCTAATCGGGTTGTTTTGGCAGGTTTGTTTTCAAGTGTTTTTGTGCTCGGTGTGGTTACAATTGCAGATTATTCAACAGCTACAAGCTGGTCGCCAGTTAGCAATGACGAATTCAGTAAGGTCTTCGGATTAACCACGGCTTCGGTTGGTGCTTCAATGGCCGCGTACTTGGCTGCTCAGTTTATTGATATTCGGCTATTTCATTTTTGGAAACGCCTTACCAAGGGTAAGCATCTATGGTTGAGAAATAACTTTTCTACCATTACATCGCAGCTTGTAGATACATCGTTGGTGGTTGGTATTCTTTGCTCGGTTGGTGCAATTGAATGGCAACGTTTTTCAGAATTGGTGTTTGCTGGGTGGCTATTTAAGGCAATTATTGCTGCCATCGACACGCCACTTTTGTATGCCAGTACTTGGGGAATTCGAAAATATTTTGGATTGAAGGGCGCAGAGGAGTTTGAATAAGGCATGAGGGTCTGAAACAAGACACACCATCATGCGTAAGTGTAGATATTTGCAGGTTAAAGTGCATATTTAGAATAAAGAAGCAGTAATTAATATGTTAAGAACACTCCTTGCGATACTCGTCACAGTATCGACATTTTCGACTGGATTTAGTCAGATATTTGACCCAGTTTCGTGGTCATTTTCGGCTGAAAGAGTTTCCGAAACGGAAGCAAATCTTTTTTTTGATGCAAAGATTAAGGATGGCTGGCATCTTTATTCACAGTTTATAGATGGTGATGGACCGGTTCCAACTTCGTTTGCATTTCAAGAACTTGGCTCAGCAAAACTAATCGGTACTGTTTCAGAGGAGGAAGGGCATTCTTCGATTGACCCGAACTTCGAAATGGAGCTCAAGTACTTTGAAAACAAGGCACGATTTACTCAGAAGGTTAAAGTTTCGGCCGCTGCTACGGTTGTTAAGGGTGAATTGGAATTCATGGTGTGCAATGACGAACGTTGCTTGCCGCCAGATTTTTTACCTTTTGAATTCAAGATTCCGAAGACTGAAAAAATCGAGGAAGCTTTAAAAGAAGAAGCTGTCTTTAATGTACCTGATGAACCTGAAATTCACGACCCTGTAAAGTGGAGTTTTACATCTAAGGAGCTTGGTAACGGAGAGTATGAGTTGAGTTTTGCCGCAGTTATTGAGGACAATTGGCACATGTATTCCACCAACATGCCCGAATCCATGTCAATGACCCAGACTTCTTTCCAGTTTGATTCGCTGAAGACTATTGAGTTGCAAGGTGGGCCAATTGAGCCCAAGCCAATTACGGAGTTTGATGATATAATGGATGTTGAATTGTCCTATTTTGAACACGAAGTAACGTTTCGACAGAAAGTGCGATTGCTTTCTTCGCCAAGCACGGTAACAGGGAAATTGGAGTTTACCACCTGCAATGATGAAGGATTTTGTCTGCCTCCAGAATTAGTTGATTTTGATTTTGAATTGAAAGGAGAAACTGCTCAAGCTAGTTCATCAAGTTCGGGAGCTGGTGCCGATAAATCTTGGTTGGGCATTTTCATTGCTGGTTTCTTGGGAGGATTACTTGCGTTGCTTACACCATGTGTTTTTCCTATGATTCCACTAACGGTTTCGTTCTTTACCAAGCAAAGTAAAACGCGCGCAAAAGGCATCTCAAATGCGCTGATTTATGGCGCCTTTATCGTATTCATTTATGTAGTGTTGGGGTTTGCAGTCACCGTGACTTTTGGGGCAGATGCGCTGAATGCCTTGAGCACAAACGTCTGGTTTAACTTGTTCTTCTTTGTCCTCTTGGTTGTATTTGCTGTCTCATTTCTCGGAGCATTTGAAATCACACTGCCGAGTTCATGGGTTAATAAGGCTGATCAGCAATCGGATAAAGGCGGTATTATTGGCATTTTCTTCATGGCTTTCACGCTTTCGCTGGTCTCGTTCTCGTGTACGGGACCAATCATCGGAACCTTACTTGTGCAGGCCGCTGTCAATGGTGGCGTTATGGGGCCAATTATGGGTATGACTGGTTTTTCTCTAGCACTTGCGTTGCCATTTGGTTTGTTTGCAGCTTTTCCTGGGTGGCTTAATTCAATGCCAAAATCAGGCGGTTGGCTAAATTCCGTCAAAGTTGTTTTGGGTCTACTGGAATTGGCTTTGGCACTCAAGTTTTTGAGTAACGCAGATTTAGTTGTTCAGGCAGGGTTTTTAAGTCGTGAATTGTTCCTAGCTATTTGGATTGGAATTTTCAGCACCCTCACCCTTTACTTGTTCGGGTTCATCAAATTCCCACACGATAGTCCACTTACAAGCATTTCAATACCACGTTATTTCTTCGGTTTGTTTGTATTGGTATTTACAATTTATCTCATTCCAGGATTGTGGGGTGCACCGCTTAAGATTATCAGTGGTTTTCCACCTCCCAATTTTTACAGCGAAAGCCCTAACGGTTTTGGTGGTGGTGGAGACGTTTCATCCGCAGTTGTTATTTCAGAAAACGGAGAAGTCGTTGGAGATCCAGAGCACTGTCCGCATGGACTACCTTGTTTTCATGATTACGAAGAAGGCTTGGCTTATGCTAAAGAATCGGGTAAGCCAATCATGTTAGATTTTACTGGTTGGGCATGTGTTAACTGTCGTAAGATGGAAGAACAGGTGTGGAGTGACCCGCGTGTACTGCAACGACTTAGAGAAGATTACGTGCTGATTTCTCTTTACGTAGATGAAAAAACGAAACTGCCTAAGGAGGAGCAAATTGAAGTTCAAATTGGAACTAAAACGAAAATGCTTCGGACAGTTGGAAACAAATGGAGCTACATGCAGGCAGAGCGGTTTAAGACCAATTCTCAACCTTACTATGTGGTTTTAGATCATGATGAAAACCAATTGGGTGAGCCAGCTGCTTACGACCCAGACATCGAAAAATACGTGGAGTGGTTGGATACGGGAATCGAAGCGTTTCAGAAGTAGTAATTACTTGAATTCTACTTGGTCTTTTAGGTTTAAGGCGTGCTCTTTTGTGGTTAGATTGTGACCCGTGTCTAGCCAAATCAGATCAGCGCTAGAACAGTTGTCTCCAGAGATTTTTTTAGCAAGCCTTGGATGAATAACACTATCGCGTGTGCCAAAAACTACCGTAAGTTTAATGTGGTATCGCCACACCTTGTTTCGCATATCCTTCAGGTTTGGTGCTAGCTGCTTGAAACCAACCCACGTATTTAAAACCTTCTCGCGTTTTGAACGCGTATCTAATTGTGCGGATACAAACGCATCAATTTTCTTATTCATCAAACCTGATTTGCTCAAGAATTTCGATGTCAAAAGGATTGGTTGCGGATAGCTAATAAAGAAATGGAAAAGTTCTCGGCCGATAATAGTGTGTGTTACCAACCAATATAGCGGATTCATCTTCAGTCCGTCTGGAGCTATAAGAAGCACCTGATTGATATTGCCAGGTGCAAGTTCAACCAGTTTTATAACCAGTTTTCCTCCAAGACTAAAGCCTGCTAAAGAGCATTGTTGAACACCCGTTTTCTTAATGGCCCAGCCAACTATGTCAGAAATATCGCTCGGCCGTAAAACGGTATGCTTCATTTCGGTTCCTCCGTGTAACGGAAGATCAAAACTGAGAATTCGAGCAGAGGGTCGTAACGTTTTCATAAAGTGAAGCATCACCTCAGCTTCTTGGCCGTAACCATGAAATGCCAACCAAACCTCATCGCCTTCGCCACTATCGAGATAGCTCCAGGTTACAGGACCGATTTTGAGTGTTTTACGCAAAGCTTATGTCGGGGATAAAATGTTTAAAACTGCCCTTCTTCATGGCAAAGGTAGCATCGTCTTGGTACTAACTTCGCAGGAATTTGAGCTATCGCTAAACCCTAATAGAATATGCCAAAAGATACTTCCATAAAACACATCCTAATTATTGGTTCTGGTCCAATTGTAATTGGTCAAGCCTGCGAGTTTGATTACGCTGGTTCACAGGCGTCAAGATCGCTGCGCGAAGAAGGGATTGAGGTAACACTCATAAACTCAAATCCGGCAACCATTATGACGGATCCGGTGACTGCAGATAACGTTTATCTCAAGCCGCTAGAGCCCAAGAGTATTGTTGAGATTCTGGAAGCGCATGATATTGATTGTGTGTTGCCAACTATGGGCGGTCAAACTGCTTTAAACCTTGCCATTAAGTGCAAGGAAATGGGCATTTGGGACAAGTACGGGGTTAGGATGATTGGCGTGGACGTAGATGCCATTGAAGTAACGGAAGACCGTGAGAAGTTCCGAAAGCTGATGGAGAAAATTGGTGTTGGAATGGCACCTCAAGCAACAGCAAAATCCTTTTTGGAAGGAAAGGAGGTGGCACAAGAGTTTGGTTTTCCACTTTGTATTCGTGCTTCTTACACTCTCGGAGGGGCAGGAGCCGCTATCGTTTATGATCCTGAAGAATTTGACGACCATCTGAATAGAGGTTTGCATCTTTCACCTATTCATGAGGTGATGATTGACAAGGCTGTTCTCGGCTGGAAAGAGTTTG
>Ga0209632_10001168_pt1 | contig 26972 bp, 31 predicted proteins | sample COG_10_FD_184754 | JGI IMG/M metagenome (GOLD analysis project Ga0209632, IMG submission 184754) | Pelagic Microbial community sample from North Sea - COGITO 998_met_10 (SPAdes) (version 2) | ecosystem: Environmental > Aquatic > Marine > Neritic zone/Coastal water | place: Helgoland, sampling... | reverse complement strand
AGGGTTTGGGTTGCTAAGAGTATTTTTTCATCAAGATGATTTTCCACAATATTCTGTTCTAGAATATCAATAGAATATGTATATCTATTATTGAGTAAATCGGTATTTGTTACTTTCATATAATATATATATTATATAAATAATATATATATAAATAATATATTTATATAATATTTATAATGAGTAAAATATGTTTTATTACTGCAATTTATGGAGGGTATGAAAAAACATGTAAAAGGTTTGTAAAACAAACAATTGATACAGACTTTATTTGTTTTACAGATAATAAGAATATAACTAATAATGGATGGATAATTGATACAACACCATATCATTTAACTAATAAAAGCAACATAGATAATGACAATTTTACAAATTCGTTGTGTAGAAATAAGCATACTTTTAATGTCGCAAAATATTATAAGCAATCATTTTCAAACATACCCATATTAGACAAATATGATGTTATTGTATGGTTAGATGGAACAATTGAAATTATATATGATAAAACAAGTGAATATATATTAAATAATATTTATAAAGAAAAAATAATTGGTTGGCATCATGAACATCATAAAGGGAGTTTGCTTAGAGAGGTAGAAGCATCTAATTTTTTTAGATATACTTCCACAAAGTGGAATGGTCAATCTCAACCATATCAAGATATTAATAAACAATATAAATGTTATTTAGATGACGGTTATGATGAATTATTTTTTAAAAATACTAAATCACATATTTCGGATATGGGGATATGGATTACTTGTTTTGTAGCTTTTCTTCAAAAAGATAAGGATGTTAAAAACTTTTTAGATATGTGGTATTTACAAACTTTAAAACATACAACTCAAGACCAAATAGGGTTTCCTTATGTTTGTCAAAAGACAAATATGATACCTTTTACCTTACCTAATAATGAAATATATGGAGATTGTCCTCACAAAGATACGATGTTTTATGTTAGAGGAACTCACGGAAAATAAAATCGGCGTCTGATATTTTATTTATTTATAATATCTTCATATTTCCCTCCCTTCGATAAGTTTTCCGCCGCCCACAACGGCTGCAAATTCGTATAGTGAAAACATTTCTTTTGCTCCTCTTCCTCCTTTAAATCAAAACTACAGCACGGCTTTATATGGTCTATGTGAATATATTTTCCTACCTTATCCCACGACATTCCTTCTGTGAATTTGGCTTCCAGATACCCTTTGAGAAATGATAACTCGCAGCCTGTTAGTTGTTTTGTTCTGTATTTTTTATCTGCTTTTTGATTTTTTAAAGCATGATATAAACGACTTCGTAATGTTTTTAGAATTTTAAATTCAGGATCTACTTTACATCGTGCTACTTGATAAATAGTATTTTGTTTAATAGTTTGCTGCTTATTATTTTGGTAATGTTCCTTTCTATCTTTGGATAAACATTCTTTACACGCAGCCCGTATTGTTCCTTTACATTTTGCAATAAAATATTTATCTAATGTTTTATTTTCATTACAAACAGAACATATTTTGGTTTCAGTATCATCAATAACAATTTCAGTAACATTCTCTTTAATTTTTTTATAATATTCTTGACTTTTTTGTTTTTCTTCATCTTTTTTCGTTTCAGTAAATTTTGATTTTCTTAATTTTTCATAATCATTTTTACATTCTTTACACCATGTTTTACCTTTGGGAATAGTTTTTATTTGAAAACATTTCCGACATTCTTCTTCTCGTTCATTTGGAATACGATTTTGTCGTTGTATAACCTTTTCTTTATTAAAACAAGTTCTACACACCTTTCTTCTAGGCATTAATTCTTTTTCTTCTTCACATTTAGAACACTCCATTATATAAATATATATATTGATATATGTTTATATTATTTTATTAATGATTTGTTGGTATTTCTCCTAAATATCACCACCTCGTAATCTTAAAACTAAATGAAGTGTACTCTCTTTTTGGACATTATAGTCTGCTAATGTGCGACCATCTTCAAGCTGTTTACCAGCAAAAATTAGCCGCTGCTGATCGGGTGGGATACCCTCCTTATCTTGTATCTTTTGTTTAATATTGTCGATAGTATCAGAAGGTTCAACTTCTAATGTAATAGTTTTTCCAGTTAATGTCTTTACGAAGATCTGCATTATATATATAGTTACTAAAAATTTTTAAATTGTTTATGATAAGACTTTAATAATAAAACGACATTTTATTATTAAAAAAGATTTAAAACATAGCACCAAATCCTCCACCAAGAGCTTCGTTTGCTGCCATCAAGGGGCTGCCCCCTTGAAATCCATCTGTTGGAGCATTTGCATTAACAAGAGGATTTTCAGTATTATAGTACATGCTATCAAATCCGTTGCTGGCTTCACTCTTTACACTTAACTTTTCTGGCATAGGAAACTGAGCAGATGCACCACCGCTGTTAGCTTGTGTTCTTAGAGCGGGGCCACCATTTTTTGGTTTTTCCTCTTCTTGTGCGGACGAAGTTCCAGTAGCAAATTCGAATACTCTATCTACTAATATATTTACCTTCTCTCCCAGTTTAGTATTTAAGCTGAGGACAATTACTAAAACTCCTAAAACTGTGTTTTTCACGATATATGGTTCATATTTTTCTCCACTATATGGAGGAACAAATGTGACTAATCGATCGATGTAATATAATCCAAAAAACATTACTAAAATTTGAGCCAGAATCTCTATTGATATTTCTAAACTAGTTTTCGATTCATCCACCTCGGGGATATAAACTCGAACCGATTTATTTAATAATACAACAGGGATTATTGCTAAAAATGCATATTGAAGGGTGTTAAATAAATCCGACTTTGTAGTATCGTCGAATTTCAAAACGTGATTCATAAAATTTAATTTTTCTCCTGATTTTTTACTTGCTTCTTGTAAATCTTCCATATGTAATAGATATATATTTTATAAAACATTTTATTTAAAATTGATTAAAATTAATACTTAATTTTATAATTAAAGAAATTAAACATGTCTAGATTATTAAAGAATTTAAACATATTTAGATTAGAACCAAATTATCCACAAATTACCAAATCTATTATTTATGAACTTGGTATTGAAACAACAAAAAAATTAAATGATAGTCAACAAAAATTAGAAAGCATTACATGGAATAATGGTGAAGCTAATCTTGATACCGAATATTCTAAATTAGCTTGTGATTGTTGTATAATGTCGTGGGATACAATGAAAATAAAATATCCTGAGTATAGCGAAATAGAAATTACTTGTATAATACCTGATATAAATATTAGATTTAAATATCCCGATGGAATAGAATTAAAAGACAAAATAGAACTAAAAAGTTCAAAAGGTAAAAGAATGCCTGGTTCAACCATACAAAAATTGGATATTAATCAAACGCTAATTTATTGTCTTAGACCATCAATCGCTTCAGAACCGTACAAACTAAGATGTTCGCAATATTATTATGCTATGGGTGAAAGTGATATAGATTTATTTCAAGATAGAACTCCCAGACCTTTTATTAATTTTGAAAAAATGAATGAAGTCGATAATACAGTTCCGTTTGTTACTAAAAACAAATCTGTTTGGACAGAGCATTATGCAAAATGTGCGTTAAAAAGGATTGAAGAAACTACAATATGCCAAAAGTCTTGGCAAGATGATATGATTAAAATAATGAAAAATAAAATTATTGAAGATTATGTCAGAAATACATCAGACCAACAATTTAAAATAGACAAGATGTCCTTACAAGTTGAAAATACAAATATTTAAGCAAAATGACTTTTACACAATTCGTTGACTTTATCGGCAATTAAATACCCCAATAAAGGTGGAACAGCATTTCCTATATACTTATATGCTACCATATTTTTTTTCTTACTAAACACATAATCTGGGGGAAATGTTTGAATTAATCCTGCCTCTCTAACTGTTAATCGTCGCTCAATCATAGTTTTTTCATTTATATTTATCTTACTATTTTCATGTCTACGGAACTCAATATTTCCATGATGTTCAGCTCTCATTGTTGGTGCAAATGAATCAAGGTTAATTTCTGTTTGCCCTTGACCTTTTGTAAGCTTTTTTGCCTTTGAATATACCATTTGGGAAATATCATTTGTAATATCAGGTTCTAGCAGATGGTCAAAATATTTTCCGATACTACATTCGGTTTTATTTTTTGTAATTATATTCCATCCTTCATTAATATCTACATTTCTTTCTTTTGATATTCCCATAATTATAACTCGCTTACGAGTTTGCGGTATTCCAAAATCAGGACAATATACAATTTGATAATTAACATCATATCCTAATTCCGAAAAATCTTTCATAATTTGTTTAATCGGTTCATTTTTCATAGTAATCAGACCATATACATTTTCAGCAACGAACATTTTTGGTTTTACTTTTTTAACCACCTCAACAAAACTTTTATACAAAGTTCCTCTACTATTTTCTTTTTCAGTATTAACTGTTTCTTTTAGGTCATGTCCGGTGGTGCTTTCAAATCCATTTCGTTTTCCTGCGTGTGAAAAGTCCTGACAAGGAAATCCTCCGATAACTATATCTGCTTTTGGAAATACGACGTTTTCTGAAATCAAATTATAAATACTTGTTGTATTATATCTTGAATTATCATTATTAAATCCAAATACTTCTTTTGCCCCTTCAAGTATATCATTTTGAAATACACACTCAAAGTTGTTTTTTTTCAACACAACAAAATCCTTTATAGTGTATAGTTTATCTATAAACTCTTTATTTATAATTGAATCTTTGTGTATAATTACTTCACCATCAAACCCCATATCCATACCACCAATTCCGGTAAATAATGAAATAACTTTGAGTTGATTGTTCAGTTCATCTACTTTAACCATTTTCGTTATATATTGTTAATTTAAGTTAATTTAGGTTTATTTTTAAATCAATTTTATTTAAAAATAATATTAATATATATAATGGCAAAAGTGTGTGTTATACAAACAGATAATAGACCTTCATTAGATTATTTAAAAAAATCACGAGAAGTTAATAGAAAGTTTTGTAATATTTTAGGATATGATTATATATTTTTAGAATTAGATAACAATAAGTATGGAAATATTCATCCGGCAACAAAAAAAATACATGTAGTAAATGATTTTTTACAAAATTCAAAATATAGCATTTTCGTTTTTTTAGATAGTGATGCTTGGATACAAAATGGTAATTGGTTGAATGATATAATTGATAATTTAATAAATAATGATGAAAAACAAGGTTGTTTTTCTCGAGACCCATATGTAAAAATAAATACATTTATAAATAGTGGGTCATTTATAATTAAAAATAATGATTTTACAAAACAAATGTATAACATTATAATTAAAGATTTATACGATAATATTACTTATCATAATAATTGGCCTTACGATCAACATTATATTAGTAAATATATATTTGAAAATAAAGAAAAATTTACTATTTTTATTCCAGATATATTAAATACTCCAATAGGAAAGGTGTTAAGACATAATTGGTGTAAAAATCAAAAAATGCATAACGATTTAAATCATCTCATCTCTCTTAAAAATGAAGATATATGTGTTGATAAAACATCTTTTATTGAAAAAGATTACTATGACGAACAAATTTTTCCAAATATAATTATTAACGGTTATGAATATAAAAATTAATTTTATATTATAAAATCGGCGTTTTAAATGTTTTAAATGACATAAAGTAATTAGTTAAAATAATATTTAAAATTGATTTTCATTTTAATATTTATTAGATTGTATATTAAAATGGTAAAAATCTGTGATAAACAATACCCAGCTCTAAGTGAGACAAAATATGAAGAGCATTTTTCTAAGTTCTCTTTTCCATTAAGTGATTTTCAAAAGTACGCTATCGAATCTACAGTTGAAGGACATCATGTCTTAGTTACTGCACACACCGGTTCAGGCAAAACACTACCTGCTGAATTTGCTATTGAACATTTTGTTTCAAAAGGAAAGAAGGTTATTTATACTAGTCCAATTAAAGCATTAAGTAATCAAAAATTTTATGAATTTACAGAAAAATTTCCCAATATTTCCTTTGGAATTTTAACTGGGGATATAAAAACAAACCCCGAAGCAGATGTTCTTATTATGACTACTGAAATTTTACAAAATACACTTTATCTCAAAAATAGAGATATCGTTTCTACTTCAAAGCTTCACTTTGATATGGATATTCAAAATGAATTGGGATGTGTAATATTTGATGAAATTCATTATATTAATGATGAAGATAGAGGTAAGGTATGGGAAGAATCGATATTGATGCTACCACCACATGTACAAATGGTTATGTTATCGGCCACTATTGATAAACCAGAAGTGTTTGCTGCATGGTGTGAAAATAGACATCAATCAGACAAAATCGTATATCTTGCATCAACCAACTTTAGAGTGGTGCCTCTTAATCATTATATTTACATCGACACAAATACTTCTATATTCAAAATATTAAAAGACAAGGATAAAGAAAAAGAAATTAAAAAAGTCCTTAATACACCACATGTTCTAAAGAAACAAAATGAAATATTTAATGATGGGAATTTAAGTATGGTTAATAAAAATCTAAATCTGTTTTCAAAAAATAATGTCACTATTAAACCAAATCTGGTTCTTAATAATCTTATTAAATATTTATATCAAAATGATATGCTTCCTGCTATATGTTTCGTCTTCTCCAGATTTCGAGTTGAAAAATATGCGAAAATGATAAATGTAAATTTGTTCGGTTATGACGATGCACATGTTCCATCAATTATACGCAAAGATTGTGAAAAAATTATTCGTAAATTACCAAATATGCATGAGTATTTAAATTTACCTGAATATAATGACCTCGTTTCCTTACTCGAAAAAGGAGTCGCTATTCACCATGCAGGTATGATGCCTATTCTTCGAGAAATGGTCGAATTACTATTCGGAAAAGGATATATTAAGGTTCTATTTGCTACTGAAACATTTGCAGTTGGTTTAAATATGCCAACTAAAACTGTTATATTTACCGCAATGAATAAATATACAGGAGATGGACCCAGAGATTTATATGCTCACGAATATACACAAATGGCAGGACGAGCCGGTAGAAGAGGATTAGACACAATCGGTCATGTTATTCATTGTGGAAACTTGATTAAAGATGCGGGAATGCCCGTGCTGAGCAATTATCAAAAAATATTGTCAGGAGTACCCCAAGTATTAAAATCAAAATTTAAATTCACATATGGACTCATATTAAATCTTATATCCATCGGTAATATGTCGTTCTGTGAATTCATTCAAAAAAGTATGTTAAATGATCAAATTCAATCACAAATTTCGGGTATTAAACATCAAATATCCAGTATAAATGGTCAAATTACTCGTGAAAATAGAATTTCACAAGAAATGGAAATAAATATGAATTATGTTGAACAATATATGAATATGATTAATGAATATGACAACATGAACCAATTTAAAAAAAAGCAAAAGATTCAGCATAATATCACGAATTTTGAAAAAGCGTACCCCAAAATTAAAGAACATACTCAGCAATTAGAAAAGGTTAAACGATTAGAAGCAGATATAAAATCCTCAGAAAAATCTATGGAAGATACTATTAATTATGTTGAAATTAACGTAAGCACTATTCTAACTATTTTAAATGAACGAAATTTTATTACACAAACAAGCGATGGGAAATATTCTTTAAGTGAAAAGGGTAATATTGCATCGCATATTCACGAAATACATTGTCTTTTAATCGGGGATTTATACACAGAAGGGTTCTTTGATAAATTAACTACTGCTGAATTAATCGGGTTCTTCTCCTGTTTCTCAAACCTAAAAGTTTCAGATGATTATAAAGATTTCGATTGTCCAAAAGAATATGATAATATATGTTCTATCGTTAATCGGTCAAATGATATACTCGATCAATATGACGTAATTTCAACCACACATCAATTAAATAAGCCATGTGATAATAATTTACTACAATACGATTTTGTTAAATATTCATATATTTGGGCATCAATCGTTAATAATGAAAAATCAGCAAAGCAAGTTCTGGATGAAGCTAAATATGAAAAAAATATATTTTTAGGAGAATTTATTAAAGCCCTCTTAAAAATTAATAATATTGCAGCTGAATTTGAAAATGTATGTGAAATTACAAATAATATGAATTTATTGAAAAAAATTAAAGAAATTCCTGATATGACGATGAAATATATCGCAACAAACCAATCATTATACGTATAATTTATAAATAATAGAACAAGTAATTATATATATATGGCACGCACATTTGTAGAAATATTAGATGAAGCAAGAGAGTATGAATATAAACCACCAACAAAAGAAAAAATATATTGGGATAATGACGATTATTTTTTTAAAGCTATCACCATCGTTATTCATGAACCAGATTTATTAAAAGCTACCGACATCATATGTGGGTGGTTTCCACCACTAAAAATGTTATTTAAATCCACCATCAAACGATATATACACTATTGCAATCGCTAATAGACATCTTTTTCTAGTTCAAAGCAATCATTGTCTATTTTTTCAACTATTTCAACACTAATGTTTTCGGGCACTTTGTCTAAATCCAAATATTGCACTACATCCTTTAGTATATGTAATTTGAATTTAGTATTATTATTTTCTACTTTGCATTTTCCCGTCCATCGATTTAACGGTAATATTTCATTCAGAGAACCTATCCTTCCTGCTACTCCTTGATACTTCTTTTCTCTTCGGCCCGGACGCCCACTAGGACACTTCATCCTCCATTCTGCCGAGAGACAGTTTATGTAGTCAGGAAACCCAGATAACATACAAGCATATTCCCATCCACCACCTTTTCCAGATGTTACACGAGCACCCCCCTTGATTTCTTCATTATGCTGACGAATTCTCCTGTCGGGGCGGTTGGTTGAGCCGTTGTACGTATTATTTTTGTATTGTTCTAGATTATTCCTTAAAATATAACAATACCACATATATTGTTATTCAATATAATTATTTTTATGTTCCATCGTAAATAATATAAAAATTATAATATAAAAATATATTATAATTATGTATCAATATGGATGTTTTTGTAAGAGATATGAAGGTAGGAACAAAATATAGAGTTAGTGGTAAATATAAAACTTTAACTAGTAAGCAACAAATAGGAGCTGGTGGTGCAGGATATCAAGAACCTTATTTTAGTTTAATATTTGATTATAATACTGAATTAATTAAAGATTGGGATTGTATATTTCTTCCTGGTATTAATCGGGAAGAAATTAGGCCCGCATCGCCGCTTTAATTTGGGGATGATGCTGGTAATCATGAATTTTAAAATCTTCAATAACATAATCATTAATATTTTCTCTCTTGTTTAAAATTTCTAGTGTAGGAAATGGGTATGGAGTTCTTGATATTTGCTCTGTAACTTGGTCAAAACAATCGTCATAGATGTGGGTATCGCCTCCGTAATGTATAAATTCATATGGTTCTAAACCACATATTTTGGCAATTATACATGTTAATACTGAATATGATAAGACATTTATCGGAATTCCCAAAAATTCGTCACATGAACGCTGATAAAGAATACAACTTAATTTATTTTCTTCTGTTACAAAAAATTGGTATAAAATATGACAGGGAGGCAATACACCTTGATCTAATTGTTCTGGATTCCAAACTGATACTACATGTCGTCTGGAGTTTCTTGTTTCAGGATTTTTAAGGTCTTCAATCACTTTTTGTAGTTGGTCAACCCCTTGTCCGGTATAATCTGTTTCGCATCCAGTATATGGTGCGTTGAAAAATCTGCCTTGAAATCCGTAAAGTGGTCCCACCGAACGACCTGGTTCATAGTCTAATCCACGTGTTTCTAAAAATTCTTTTGTAGTATTTCCTTTCCATATTCCAACTCCTTGGTCGGTAAGAATTTTATTATCAGTTTCTCCTTTAATAAACCATAATAATTCACGAATACCAGTTTTAACAGCTGTTTTTTTAGTAGTAAATACAGGGATTTTACCACCTTCTAATGAAAAGTGCATAGCAGAACCCACTCCTCGTTTTGTTTTGCCATTTCTCCCCTCTTCCAGAGTACCATCTTCCATTAAATCCTTCAAAAGGTTAAGATACTGGTATTCTTCGTGTTTATCCGATGAATTCTTATCACGGTTTTTGTACTTGTTGATTTCCACAACGTTTTTTAACATTATACATTATCACATTAATTTATATTTAATATGGTTTTATTCAATTTAATTTATATCATACTTATCTATAAATGGATAAAGTATCTGTCGTAATTCCAACATATAATAGATTTAAATATTTGATGCACGCAATAAAATCAGTAAAAGAACAGACATATTCAAATGTAGAGATTATTGTAGTTAATGATTGTTCGACTCAAAATGAATATTATACATTTGATTATAATAAGGAATTTGGGGATAATTTTATCATTATTCATTTACCTAAGAATTCGCAAAAAATATTTGGTAAAGTTTGCGGGGGAGGAAATTCTAGGAATATAGGGATGGAGATGGCTTCAGGAAAGTATATTGCATTTTTAGATGATGATGATTATTTTATGCCAACCAAACTAGAAAAACAAATAAACGCCATGAAAGAATATAAGTGTAGCATGTCATGTGTAGATGCAATACAAGAGAAAGGACAATACTCTCCACATACAAATTATAAGTGGTATCCAGTATCACATGATAGTGGTTCTAATAATGCATTCCTCAAAGATAAATATAAACAAAAAGGTTTGATAGATATATTTAATAATATGTATAAAGATCATATCAATATATGGAAAGAAGAGGCGTTAAGTGTTCATAATTGTACATTTGGAGGTTCTGCTATTGTAATTGAAAAAACTATGATTAATAAAGCAGGATATTTTACACTAACAAATTATGCTGAAGATTGGGATTATTGGAAAAAATTAATCAAATATACTGATTGTGTTTATATTAGTGAACCACTCACTTATATTGACCTCAATCATGGCGACGGACAATTGTGGACAAAATAGTTTATTTTACAAATTATTACAAAATATTTTTATAATAATTTTATTACTATATTATTTAATTTAATCATAATATAGTATGACCAATATTAATATTGGCGATTATATATATATTAAAAAATATATGGGTAACACCCTAGAGCCCGATACTAAAAAGATTTATACTGTTGTACAAATTAATAAACACAAATATCAGAATACTGGTTCTTTATGGGCAAAAAAAGCGTTTTTAAATAACGGACACGAACAACTTATTTATACATATGATCTTATTACCAAAGAAAGAACTTATTATGTTGAAAAAATTCCTTATTATAAAACTTGGTTTTGCTGTATATAATTTACTCTAACATCTGCAAACGTATTTTTTGTTTTAATTTCGTTTGATCCATAAATAGATATATTTTAAATTGCTGTCTTTTAAAATTGTCCACCTCACTTCGTACTGTTATTCGAGACGCCATTTTTAATTCAGGTAAATAAACTATATACTGATATAACCCATCGTTTCGCTGTATTTTGTCAAATACATAACCATCATACGTCTTTTCTAATACATCTGGATTCGTAAAACACATATGTAACATGGTACAATCTATTTGTATTTTACGAATTGCTCTCATCGTCACATTTACATATTCCAATTCAGATATCCATTGATTATAAAATTCTATTGCATCTTTACTTAATTCTAACATTTCATTATTTATTTGAAATCGTATCATATTTAACAAATCCACCAATCGTCTTATTGGCGAAGTGATATGAATATATGATTCTAAATTCAGTAATTCATGCTTTTTTGAATAGTCGGTACTATATTGCCCCGCTGAACTACCCCATACTTTTAAAAATTTGGTTACTTCCTCAGGTACATCTACCGGTATTTCATTTTCTTTTCCAAATGCAGCAGACCGAAATATTCCGTTGCCACTTTTTATCATCTCTTTACCACATTCATAATTCATTAATATCATTAAATATGTTATTACATCATAACTATTCTCAATTTCACTTGTATATTTATGTTTACGGTTTAAATCACATACTATATTTTTTAATAAGTTATAATCTTTCATATATAACAATTTATCTTCTTCATATCTATAATTTTTTACTACTTTTATTGAACAATTATGAAATGATATATTCGTTATTTGATTATCCACTATTTCTAGGTCTATAGCAAAAGCAAATCGGGTCTGATTTTCTTGTAAACTACATAAACAATCAGATAGTACACTTGGCATCATCGGTCTTTTTCGATCAGGTAAATATATAGTTGAAACACGACGTGAAAATGATTTCCACAGTCCCAATAATTCAATCCATATTACTACATTTGATATGTATATGCTTATTATTGATTTGTTATCTATTTTGGTTATTCCTATAGCATCATCATAATCAGCACAACCTTCACCGTCAATTGTAAATATATTTTGAGAAGTACGATCTTCCATATTGGGATATTTGTCTTTTATTAAATCTATAAATTCTAGATGAGATTTACTTTTTAATGCATTTGATGTTGCACGATTAAATCCCTGTATTGAGGCGTTTAAACTTTTACAATATAACTGATATTCATAAAAGTTATCTAATTTATCTACGTTTCCTATATTATCACATAATTTGCCATGTGGATGTTTATTACTCCAATTTAAATATTCAAATGTTACATACTTATTCAAAAGTCTCTTTTTAAACCCCATCTTTTTTATCTCATACGGTACTAGAAATACAGGTAATCTTTTATCATCTGGAATACATCTATACAAATTTCGTCCATTCAACTTTCCGTAAGTTTTATTTTGATCTAACACCAATACACCAGGCATATTTTCTACCGAGTGAACTGTCGAATGTAATAACTTAGATTTGTTAAATTCATCTAATTCAAATACATCACCACTAAATAGCTTTTCATCTATTGGATCCACCCCGGGATTCTCTACTTCTTCTAATGATATTGCATTAATAAAACTATAAGCCGTATATTCTCGGTCGTCTATATATATTCGGTATTGCTTGTTCATATTTTTATTGTAATCTATATTTTATATATTTTTAAAATAATATATCAATTTTTTTAAAAAAACCCGTTGTTTAGGTTATATTTTTTTATAATATTATTATACAATCCATGGATAACCCACATATTTTATGGTTTAAAGATTGCTCTTATAAAAATAAGCATTTAGTTGGCGGTAAATGCAGCTCACTCGGCGAGCTTTACTATTTAGCCCATGATATAACATTCGATATTGCAGATGGCTTCGCTATTACTACAATTTTATATGATGAGTTTATTGAACAAAATAATTTAAATAAACAAATAGAAACCACACTTCAAACATTAAATACAGAAGATTTAGATGAACTCAATAAGGGAGCTGACTATTTAAAACAGCTCGTCAAAAACGGTAACTTCAATCCAACGCAAATAAGCAGTATTATTGAAAATTATAATGAATTATGTGAATTATTTAATTGTAAACAAGACGAATTAGAAGTGGCTGTACGTTCTAGTGCACTAGCTGAAGACCTACCAAATGCATCATTTGCTGGACAACAAGACACCTATTTAAATATTAAATCTTCAACTTCATTACTTGAATCCGTTAAGGAGTGTTTTGCATCTTTATTTAATGCAAGGGCTATTTCTTATCGTAAAACTCATAATATTCAATTGAAAGATGTCAAAATATCAGTCGCTATTCAAAAAATGGTTCGTTCGGATATTGGATCAGCAGGTGTTGCATTTTCGATTGACCCTGAAACTGGTTTTAATAAAGCAATCGTTGTAAATTCTTCTTTTGGGTTAGGAGAATTAGTCGTATCTGGTGGTGTTAAACCCGATGAAATCATTTTGGATAAACGCTTATTACGCCATATCGATGCTGATCCTATTATTACTAAAAATAAAGGGCATAAAAATACTAAAATTATTTATGATAATACCGGGAATGGCGTTACTGAAATTAATACTACCAGCCATGAAAAAAATACATATAGTATTACTAATAATCAGGTTATTGCTTTGGGACGATATGTACTACTGCTGGAAGAAAGCTATTCTAAATTGATGGGGAAAAACATAGGGGTGGACGTTGAATGGGCTATCGATGGTATTGATAATAAAATTTATATTATTCAAACACGCCCTGAAACTATTCATAGTAACGAACAAGATAATTTGGAATTAATTAAATATAAATTAACGGATCAAGGCAAACATTTAATTACCGGTGTTGCTGTGGGTAATAAAATTAGTAATGGTAAAGTAAAAATTCTAGAATCTATGAAACAATACAAAATGTTTCAACAAGGAGATATATTGGTTACTGATATGACTACCCCGGATTGGGAACCATTAATGAAAATTTCATCCGGTATTATTACAAACAAAGGAGGACGCACATGTCATGCGGCAATCGTTGCACGTGAATTAGGATTAAATGCTGTGGTTGGTGTCGGTAATTATACAGATGTATTAAAAGACAATCAATCTGTTACTATTAATTGTTCTAACGGGGAAACCGGTATTATTCATGAAGGAATATTGAATTTTGAAATAGAAAAAATAAAAATTAAACGTGACTTAAAATTACCCATTAATCTTATGTTAAATGTCGGTAATCCTGAAAATAGTTTCATTAGTTCTATGATACCAAACAGTGGTGTTGGTTTAGCTCGTATGGAATTTATTATAAGTAATTATATTAAAATTCACCCTTTAGCATTATGTGATTATCCAAAAATAAAAGACGAAGAAGTGAAACAACTAGTATTTAACGAATTGGGAGACGATCATCATAACGGAAAAAGGTATTTTGTTAAACGTCTCGGGCGAGGCATGTCCAAAATTGCTTCTGCATTTTATCCACGTAAGGTTGTTGTTCGTTTATCAGATTTTAAATCAAATGAATACAAAAATTTAATTGGAGGAAAATTGTATGAACCAAATGAAGAAAACCCTATGATCGGTTGGCGGGGAGCTTCCAGATATTATTCTCCAGAATATGAAAAAGCGTTTGAACTTGAATGTGAGGCTATTAAATATGCACGTAATAAAATGAAAATGACAAATATTATTGTAATGATTCCTTTTTGTCGTACTCCTACTGAATGTGAATTGGTCATTAACAAAATGAAAAGTTATGGATTAATTAGGGGAGAACACGAATTACAAATTTATTTAATGTGTGAAATACCATCAAACGTTATTGAGGCAGATTGTTTTAGTCCATTAATTGATGGAGTTTCGATTGGAGGAAATGACCTTTTACAGCTTACGTTGGGAGTTGACCGTGATAGCGAGCGGATTACTCATCTGTCAAATGATGAAAATTTAAGTTATCGACGTATGATTGAAATGGCAATCTCAACTTATAAAAAACACGGTGTAAAGGTCGGATTTTGTGGACAACAGCCATCGGATAGTATTGAATTTTGTAATTTTCTTATTGATAAAGGTATTGATTCAATTTCGGTTACTCCAGATTCAGCAATAAATACTATTTCAAATATTGGCAAGGAGTAAATCATATATGTAATAATATTAAAAATATTTTTATTACATATTATATAATGAATACCAAATTTGTATTGTTAAGACATGGTAGATCTTCTTGGAATACATTTAATAAATTCACAGGTTGGAGAGATGTTCCATTATGTGACACCGGTATTAAAGAATCATATATAGCAGGAAAGTTGCTCCAAAAATTAGACATGAATTTTGAGTATGCTTTCTCTAGTAATTTAATACGTACAACACATACTCTTTCATATATAGAGAAGTACGTCCCTATTAAAAATGTTATTTATAACAACGCAATTCAAGAACGTAATTACGGAGATCTTACTGGAAAAAATAAAGATCAAATTTTAGATGAATATGGTTCTATTAAATTACATAAATGGAGGCGTTCTTATTATGGCAGACCTCCAAACGGGGAATCACTTGATGATGTGCTAAAAAGAAGTAAATTGTATTTTGATAATGAAATTTTACCTCTAATTCACAATAATAACAACGTATTAGTTGTTAGTCATGGTAATACAATTCGTGCTTTATTTGTTCATTTGGGCATATACAACACAACCAATATTGAATTATGTGAAATTCCAACAGGACGACCCTTTATTGTTGATATCAAAAATAAACACTTTGAACTTTTATTTTAAATTATTAGAATGCCATACAAATAATTGTAAAACACATCCTATAATTAAGATACACAATAGACAACAAATCAAACCGAAATTATGATCATCATCATGTAAATATAAGTTATTGTGTAAATATAATTTTTTCCCATTATTAAGAGGAGGGCCATTCTTACGAAACATGTTTATGGATTTATATTTGTTTATCATTTACATTTAAATTAATTTAACTAGATAATATATTTAATACATCTTGTAAATTATATGCATCATCCTCTATTATCGGTTTAATTTCTTGAAAGTACATTTGTATTTTTTTACTGCTTTCATCTATTTTTTTATATTTTTTTACTTTATCTAACATAGATCTAATATTATCTAAATGTTCCATAAATAATTCGTTTAATTCGAAACAAGTAGTCAAACTATTCACACTATACGAATCATGAATTGATATATCAATAATTCGAGGTAAGTATATTTTATAGTTAGCATCAATATGTTTTACATGTTCTTTTGTAAATTCGGGTATTTCAAGTTGCCCTATATTATTTTCTATGTCACGATACATATATTAAAGTGGTAATTAATAAAAAATTGATTATAAATTATTTAAATATATTAATTTAAATAATTATACTATGGCAGAAGTAAAACTAACAAAGATTCAACGTAAAGAACAACTAGAGAATATGATGCTCGAAGTTGATAAGGAGACAACAGAAGACCTTATTGAAGATAATATAAAATTATATATGGGAGACTGTATTGAAAAGATGAGTTTAATACCAGACGATAGTGTAGATTTAGTTTTGTGTGATCTTCCATATGGAACTACCAAATGTAAGTGGGATACTGTTATTGATATAAAAAAACTATGGGAACACTACAAAAGGATTGTAAAGAAACCGCATGGAGTTATATTGTTATTTGGTCAACAGCCATTTACGAGTATGTTAATATCTTCTAATTATGAATGGTATAAATATAACTTGATTTGGAAGAAAAATAAAACAACGCAATTCTTACTTGCTAATTATAGACCGATGAAGTGCACAGAAGATATATGTGTATTTTCAAAGGGAGGTGCTGCGGCAGCTTCAAGACATAAGGGAAATATGACGTATAATCCACAGGGTCTAGAACCTGTAAATATAAAAAAGAAAAATAGCAAGGAGAGAATCGGAAAAATGTTAAACCAACCACATCATTTAGGGCCTAATAATAAATTAATAAGTGATAGTGAATATACACAGAAATTTACAAATTATCCAAATGAATTAATTGGGTTTGATATAGAATATGATACAGTACATGAAACACAAAAACCAGTAAAACTTATTGAATACTTGATAATGACATATTCGAATGAGGGGGAAACTGTTTTGGATAACACTATGGGTTCAGGTACAACTGGAATCGGTTGTGTTAATACAAAAAGAAAGTTTATAGGAATAGAACTGGAAGAGAAGTATTTTAAATTGTCAAAGTATCGTATTGCAAATAACTAATAATCATAATCATAATCATAATATTTTCTCTAATACGTGTGATATTTTTTCATATGACGCAAAAATTATCCCTTGCCCTGGAATAACCCGCATTAATCTTGGAATTAGTCCTTTATAAAACGCATAAACCCCCTCTTTCTTTATAATTATACGAATACAATTAAGAGTGCTATTGTATTGATGTGAATTTAATCCTTGCATTCGAGTTTTAACAACGTCTATCGGATTATTACATACTGTGCTTATTGATCCACCTATCATACCACCAATAAATGATTGATATGTTGTTATTTTTTGGTTACCATTAATATTCATTATTGCATTTTTATAAATTCCATAAGACATAAATCTTAATCCTTGATTTGTGCTTTGTTTTAATATTGTAGGTATTAACCCATTATAAATACCCAATACACCTTCATTTTTTACAATTCTCTTAATACCATTATAAAATCCATTATTCATTTCAATTAATTTAGTTTTAAGTGTTTCTTGAGGTGTTACTACTAAGATTGCCTCTGTTACCCCCGCCATCATACCAGCAGTTAAATTTTTAATAGGCATATCCTCATTATTAGTATTTTTAATGATTAAGCTATGAAAAAAAGAAAAAGAGCCAAATTTTATTCCCGCTTTTGGTATAGCAAATCCTAATGCTGGAACCATACCTCTATATAATCCAACGGCACCATATTTATTAATTTGTTGGGTTGCACAATCTATCATTCCTTTATATTTTGGGGTTTGCTTATTTGTTTGTAATTGTAATAAAGTCTTAGTATATTCAGTTGGCCATATTACAATAGTTTCTAAACCACCCGCAATACCCCCGGATAATATAGGAATATAAAGGTTCGTTTTATCCATTATATTTAATAATTATATTTTCTTTTTTATATGCTGAACGGTTATGTACTTTATGAAAATAATACTCAAAACCAATTTTACAAACCATTAATATTGGAATATAAGTATAGTTATTACCAAAAATAAATAAATATAATAAATATTCTTTTATAAAATCAAAAAACAATATTATATAATTACTATCTTCGGTTAAATAGAATAATAAAACACCCGTAATTCTATATAAAATTAAAAACAATAATAACCCATCAAATTTAAATAACAATAATAATAAAAAATAGGAAACACTATCACATATTTTATCATGTAACTGATAATGTAATGTTTTGGTGCATTTTTTACTATTTAACTTCGTAAAAAATGTATCTACCAAATCTAATATTGTTAATGTTACAGCTAATATTAAATACAAATTTTGTTTTATTATTTTATTATTGAGATTTTGCGATAATGTATATAACAATAATAGTGTAATTACATATCGTAGATATAATCCATTATCAATTAATGTTTTACATTTATTATTCATATATTAATCGTTTAATATAAATTTAAAAAATAAAATTGATATAAAAAAAGATTTTATATCAATTTTATTATATTATATCTTAATTATTTTTATTCTTTTTAGTTTTTTTCCCCTTTACCTTTCCTTTGGATTTTTTGGTTTTTCTTTTTCCCCTTTTTTTTGTTCTTTTATTTTTACCTGACTTTTTAGATCTTCTGTTTTTTCTACTTTTAACTTTACCACCCTTTGGTTCTATTTGAGTAGGGATAAACGGTATGTTACCTTTATTCATAGCTGTAGTACCACGAAGATCACCATCACTTTTATATTTTGCCTCATCTATCTTATTCCCAAATCCTAAAATATTATTTACAATAGGATAGGGTACTTTTCCTAGTCGGGATTTTGTATCATTCGCCATTACTGCCATCGTTTTTTGTTGGACTTTTGCTATTTCTTCTGGTGTAAGCTCTCTAAAAATTCCACCTTTTGTACCCTCATGAAATTTTGTCCATCCGAGGCTTGATCTGATATGGTGGCCATGTCCTTTCTCCTCCGGCCTCTTCAACGCAATACCATCATCATCCTTATATATTATATTCCATTTAGATACATCTTTGTCTTCCTCATTATACTCATATACAGGAACAGGAACTGGATATTTCTGTTCTTTTATAGTATCTGTCAATTTTATAGCATTTTCAAATGAAAGCACCCTAAATCTAGATTTATCTAAAATGTCTGTTTCCGTTATCTTATCCATATATTAACCGCTTAATATAAATTCAAAAAGTCATATTAATATTAAACATTTTTACGTCTTTTCTTGGATGTCTTATTTTTACGTCTATTTTTAAGTGTCTTATTTTTACGTCTATTTTTAAGTGTCTTATTTTTACGTCTTTTCTTGGATGTCTTATTTTTACCTCTCTTTTTTGATTTTGTTTTTGTTCTACTTTTAACTTTGCCACCGTTGATGCGAAACATCGGATTATATGAGGTTTCATTCTGACGGTTATTTTTAATTTCGGCATTTACAGTCGCCATGGCAGCTTCTCTATCATGGTCGGTTTTATTGTGTTTAGCTTTGGTGTTACGAAGTTCTTTATCACTTTTATATAACGGTCCATTCACATCTTCCGTAAATTCAGAAATTGTATTTGCTAAATTATATGGCATGGAACTAAGTCGGTTCTCTGAGTCATTAAAGTTGTCTTTTATTGCACCTAATCTTTCACGTATAATATCTGGATGTGACGTTTTCTTTATATAATACCCATCAGGGTCTTCTTTTGGCGGGTACATATGACGGAAGTCCTCACGGGTAATGGGGATACCCTCCTTATACTTATCTGTAGGATCTGTAATCAATATCTCATCTATCTCATCGGAATTATCAGACCGACCGTGTATTTGCTTTACTAATAATATCCACCATAGATCCCTCGCGAAATCATACGCATCGTTTAACTTCAGCATCCGCAGTTGATAAACCCCCACGAGACCATCGCTTTTTTTTGCTAATTCAGAAATATTATCATACGTAAGTTTCATATATTGGTTTTTATCTAAAATATCGGCAACCGTTCGTTTTCCAGTTTCTCCTATGTTAATTTTCATTCTTTTGTTTGGATGTTTTACTAAATAAGCAATTTCTTTATCCGACCACTGTGGAGCCCGAAGCCCGTTTTCACCTCTTTTATTCCAATCTCTAAAATAATACTCACTCATGTATTATATGTTTAATATAAATTCAAAAAAATCATATTTATATTAAACTATAACAGGTATATATTATTTAATAAGAAGGATAACTTGCTTGAAGCAACATACCACATTGTCCATCGCCCTTGTTATATTCCTTTCCTCTTCCTAACTTGATATATCCACCATCGCCCCATGTATCACTCCATGAGTTCTTAACCAAATAATAGTCTCCACCGTCTTCACTTCCATATCCGACGGTTAATACGCCATGATCTAATTGGGTTCCACATGCACCGGTGAATACACCTGACTTATATAGTTGGAAATCTTTTTGGTCGGCTTGAATTGCAATTGACACCGGCTGTTTAGATAAGGCGGTCATCATCGCATCATCTGAACTGGGACTTACATCGTAATATGTGGTAATAGCACTTCCCGCAACATTTGTACATTTATTAGACGCACATTCGCCACGATCTTTCGTTTCACCTGAAAAATAAGGATAATCTGTTTCACTACATAAACCTTTTTGAGATATAATCCATTTAAACGCGTTGTCCATTAATCCACCATTACAACCATGATCTTTTCCACCATTACCTACTTTATCACAATCAACTAACTCTTGTTCAGAAAATGACATTAGTTTATTATTTTCATTATAATAAGCACCTTCTAATGCACCGGTTGTTGAAAAACTCCAACATGATCCACACTGACCCTGATCTTTTACTGGGGTTACTCCTCCTTTCTCTACCCAATTAATACTATCTTCATATTTATATTTTACAGGTTCATACATAAATTCGGTATCTTTTAACTGTAAAAACTCCATATTTCTCCTAAATCCCATATGTGCACTAAATTCGTCACTTGACATACCAGAATATTTATTATGACCAAGAGCATATGTTAAGTTCTTACCATTAACTTCATTAATATATTCATCGTTTGATCTCCAATTTTCAAATACTGGAAATCGGGTTTCATCCTTACTATAACCATGAAGATCCAACCAATCTTCAAATCTTTCAACAATTGATGCATGTGCTACACCAGATAACAACAACAAACTAATTCCTAAGAACTTCATTATAAATATACTTAATATTATATTTCTATACCATTTTAATATCTATAATATCCATTTCAACATTTTGTGATTCTGTTACTCCTATGGGTTCCGGTACAGGTTCCGATTCAGGCTCCGATTCGGGTTCTATTGCTTTTTCTTCTTCGGCAAATGATAACTTTTTATATTGCTCTTTTTTTATATTCTGTATTTGCAGATAATGCATTCCTAAATACGGAAGTATTGACACTATATTAAAATAATTTCTATATCTCAGATTGATTAATCGTGTATTCGTATTAAATTTTATACTAGAAAACCAGTATGCAGGTATAAATAATGTTTGTCCTTCACTTAATGTTATATCAATTGTTTTAATTCTTTTAAATTCGCTCATAAACTCTTCTTGAACATTCCATGGATTTATACTGCTTCGAAATTCAAAATTTACATAATCCATTATAGGGTATAAACTATCTTTTTTATCCGGAGCTATTAATTTTATATTACAACTACCACTTGATACATATATATAATTTCTATAGTTTATATCATACCTTAATGGTGTGCAGCTAGAATTAGACCCCAATAATATATCATAAAAGCTATTTGAAGTTAAGGGTGGCCTAAAAAATTTATCCTTATTTTGAAATATTTTTATCAATCCAGTATCCTTTATAAAATTTTCATTCTTTTCAGAATAATATTGACTATTTGTGTCTTTTTCAAATAATGTTGTGGCTTTCGAATAGTTTAATGGCAAATATATTATCTTCTCCATCTCTTCTTCATGAACATCTCGTATTGATAAATCATACTCTTTATACATTTCGTTTAATGGTAATTTATTCAAATTTATATCCAATATATTTCGATTTATTATTACCGGCTGTTTTAAATTGCAAATATCCTCTAATTGATCCTTTGATGTATCATTATACTCATACACTTCAGGATCGTTACTGGTACTTGTATGATAATTTATATGAATATATAAAAACAATACAATCAAAAATATAATTAACTCTAGTAAATATGACATTAATTACATTTCATATTTATTTTATTTTATTTTATTTGGACGTATTGTTCCAATATTAATTATCATCTGAAATTTTAGGGGCTAAATAAAACCTCAAATAATTTTTATTTTCTTCATCTAAATAATAGATTACTTTTAATGGTAACTCATTATGAAATGACAGATGAATATTCTTCGATATTTTTAGAAATTGAGTAAACATATGCATATACCTTGTTGCAAAAGAACTGTGCATACTCAAATCCTCCTCTACTTCACATCCATCCAAATCATCCAAAATTATTTCTATTTTCATTTCACCTTCTTCTATTGATTCAGATTTCAAATATATTTTATCGTCATCATATATTACATCAACCGTATCACCAAACCCAGACAATTGGTCTATAACCGACTTGAACTTTTTGGATGACATCGAAATACTTAATTGATAGTCACTTTCAGGAATTTCCATCATCTCTTCCTCGTTATCTATCATCGGTACTTTAAAATACTTATTAAAGTTTTCTTTATTTTCTTCACTTGAGGTTAATTCTATTTCAAAATTATCTCCTGTGATATCCATGTTTATATTTTGCCCACTACCTCTGGCATTTAATATCTTAAACAATATTCCACTATTCACACCTATTACTACAGCTTCGTCCACATTATATTCATCAAACCATGAGGATAACAAATTTAGTTCATATATACTTACATGAGACCCATCCATACCCTGGATATAAACCTTATCGCACCCTATATGTATGTTTATGTTACTCGAAAATAGCTTTAAATGTTGGAATATATTTACAAAATCAATACATTTGTCTTCCTCAATTATCTTAATAATCATCTTTATTGTATTAATGTTATAATCTTAAAATTATTTTCAATTTTATTTATAAATGCTAAAAACTAAATTACTCGATGAACTAATGGATAATATTGAAACAAAACCACCGTCTACACCTGAATTATATGATATCGTACTTGATAGTGGGGCTAATAATGGGGGGTATTTAATTGGATGTCTATTATATCTAAAGGAACTAGAGAAAAAAAAATATATTAAAATCAGAAAAATTTCGGGAAGTAGTATTGGGGCTATATGTGCTTTTTTTTATATGTGTGACCATTTAGAAATGTATGATGATATTTATTCTAATACTAGAAATGATATCATTAATAATTTAAGTTTAAAAAAATCGGCTCAAATGTTAAGAACTTTTTTTAATCAACAAAAAAATGATTTTTATATTCGTTTTAATAATAGGCTTTATATTTCATATTATGATATTAATAAAAAATGTGATATCGTTGTTCACAAATTTAAAAGTAATAAGGATTTATATTTAAAATTACGCTATTCTACATTTTTGCCTTTATTCATCGATGGACGACTATCTATGAATAATAAAACAGATGCAGGAGTACCTCATGTTTTTTATGAGGATAATAAGGTGTTATTTATTAATTTAACTACTATTAAAAAATTTGCAACACAATTGAACATATCTACTAAGAACTCTATGTATAAAATACTTCATGGTATTATTGATATACATCAATTTTATACCACAGGTTTGAAAACTGAATTATGTAGTTATGTTAATAACTGGACTACCTATGAAACACTTGTGTTTAAACTAAGAGTTTTATTTTTTTATATATTAAAATTTATTTTGTCATATTTAATTGAATTAAAAATTCACTATGAGACACATAATGAACAATATAAATCTAATATTTTTGAATATATTGCTTCTACTATTAGAAATCATATTCTACTTACTAATACTTTTTAATTTACATTTGTAAGAGATTTTCTTCATTTGACCCTTCATCTACTACTTCTTCTACTACTTCTTCTTCTGCTTCTTCTTCTGCTTCTTCTTCTGCTTCAACTTCTACTTCTGCTTCAACTTCTGCTTCTACTATGCCTTCATTTGCATCTCTCTTCTCTCCTCCTTCTATAGATCCTTCTTCATTATCTTGATTAGTCCCTATATCATTTATTTCCATCTCGATGTTATCACCTACATCTGTATCTGTACCAATACTATTATCTACTGTCATGTCTTCGCAGTTTATTGTATTTGCTATCGATCCATCATACCCAACTGCGGTTATTGATATTTCTTCATGGTCAAACCTATCTCTAAATTCTCTAAATTCTTCGGTTATTTCTTCAATAGCAGTCCTTAAAAGAGCAATATCATTATCCTTCTCGTCCTTAACTAATTTAACCTGCATATTAATAGTGTTCATATCGGGAATACAGTTTATTGCATCTTCCATATCACGTCTTAATTTTCCAAGTTTTTCATCAATATTTCCCGATGTAGTATTGTGTGTTTCAAATTCAACACCATTATCTTGTAATATTTCTTCTACAATTGATAGTTTTCTATTTAACATCGCAAATGCTTCAGGTATTGATAGTTCTTTCCGATTACTATTCACATTTTCTACGGGACGAGTTGGCTCAAAATGGACTGGTTGGGGGAGTGGAGGAGCACCTCTTTGTCTAGACCGAACACCACCTCCCTGAACCCGAGGTGCCGCTAGACGTTGAGGCATTCCTTGACTTTGAGGCGTTCCTTGACTTTGAGGCGTTCCTTGACTTTGTCCTTGAATTTGAGACATTCTTTGGCTAGCACTCATCGTTTTATTCAACGGTTGTGGGGGTTGACTTGTTTGGGTACCATTACTATATGGACTAGTTCGTCTATTTTTTGCTGCTGCCATCGCACGACTACTCATTCTTTATTTATATACCATTAAATATTTAAATGTTTATTACGCATTACTTAATATTATTAACAACACTAAATTTAAACTTTTTAATTTATCAACATTTCTTTCGATATTATATTGAATAACTTTTTATCATCGATATTTGTTACATCAATACGAGTTTTACAATCTTTTGATATTTTCCCCTTTATTAACCTTGTTATCGTGGGAACAAACATCTTTATATTATATTTATTCATATATTGATTAAATATTATATTTATTCACAAAATTTTCCCAAAAAAAAAAGTGCTTTTTTTCAAAATGGACAAAAATATTAAAGTCGCACAAAAAATAAACAAAATGGACAAAAAATGGATAAAATCGATGGTATTTAAAAATGCTTTTTTTCCTAGAGAATGCTCTTAATTGTATAAAGTGTTTTATATCGTTGTTATCATCTACAAAAATTGTGTGGGAAAGTATCCTAACATTGAAGAAATGGACATTTTCAAAATGTCCAAAACCCAAATGTTAGGGCCAAGCCTCACAGGATTTCTGCAAGACCATAGAAAATTAATTAATATATTGAAAATAAGAGCATCTTCTAGGGAAATCACTTTTTTAAGGAAAGATTTATATTTTATAATTTTTGGACAAAATTGAAAAAGGGTCGTAAAATACCGTAAAATACCGTAATAATGCCGTAAAATGCCCGTAAAAGGCAAAAATGTCCAAAATGAAAATACTGACCTAAAAAATTCCCCAACATATTATTCTTTAAAAATTAGGCATTTTATCCTAATTTGTTAGGCATTTTATCCTAATTTGTTAGGAAAAAAAGCAATAACATCAACATTAAAATTTAATTGAAAGTATTTAGAAGCATTTTAATATATCGTAATTATATACGATAAAAAAATGCCAAAAAATACGGGTAAATTTTTATGTGAATGTTGTGACTTTATATGTAGTAAGCAAAGTAATTACGACAAACATCTAACTACTCGTAAGCATTTATTACGAGAAAATACGGAAATACTGTTTGATGATGAGGAAAATAATAGCGAAGAAGAAAAGATACATATTTGTAATTGTGGAAGAAAATATAAACACTCCGGTTCATTATGGAATCATAAAAAGAAATGTACATTTATAGAAAATGAAAAAGAAAAGGTAGAAGTAGAAGTAGCTAAAAAATTAGTACAAGCAGAAGAAAAGAACAATCAGTTAATGAATGTATTGACGAATATGACTCAAAGTATTAAAAATTTAGAGT
>Ga0209632_10001167_pt1 | contig 27009 bp, 5 predicted proteins | sample COG_10_FD_184754 | JGI IMG/M metagenome (GOLD analysis project Ga0209632, IMG submission 184754) | Pelagic Microbial community sample from North Sea - COGITO 998_met_10 (SPAdes) (version 2) | ecosystem: Environmental > Aquatic > Marine > Neritic zone/Coastal water | place: Helgoland, sampling... | reverse complement strand
TTAAATAAATCATATTTGTTTTTTTGCGTGATTTATTAAGAGCATACACACGAACATTAAAACTTAAATCAGGGTCAATATTAAAGTAACCATTTTGGTTAATAATAACGTCAATAGAAGATGTAGCTCCTGTCTCATCTATGTAACTATCATTAGTCATAACGGTTGATGTATCGCTCGCTTCTATAGTTGGTTTATCGGGGTATGAGGGTAATTCAGCCAAAGTTTTTGTTGTGAATTGATTTGTTGCAAGTCTTCCGTTGAAATTATAAGTTATATCAGGCGTTGTTTCGTTACCATTTTCATCTACATTACCATTTAATACTTTGAATAATTGCCATCCACTATTAGTGCTAATATCGACAACGGTATAATGATACAAAGGATAAGGTAATCCGCTGAAGGAGTCATAATAAATAGTGTCAAGTTGTCGCCATGCGGTTTTTCCATAAAATGCGGTTTTTTCAATAGATAAGTTTCTTCCATTATGTTTTATTGGAACGGTTCCCTCTGGTGTTGTTTGTGATTGTCCAAGATCATATTTAAATAAATAGGGGGGTTGTTCTGTTTTGTAACCTCCCAACCCAGTCCACATATTTCCCCCAGAATATACTTCACATTGACTTGTGTCGGTATTATAACGAATAGAACCATCACTTGAATTGCCTGTAAAATTATTTACTTGAAATCTTTGCGTAGAGGCATCGCTAGCAGGATTCACTTTTGGATAAACACTCTCATTAATATTTGGGTCAGGATTATTAGCGTGATAGTAGTAATTTCCGGGTCTTTCTGCTATAGTACCACATGGTAATTGAATACCATCTGTAGTATGAACATCTAACGAGTTTTCGAATGGTCGTCCAGTTTCAATTTTCATGTAATCATGAATAAATACATTTCCGGAAACTTCAAGGGAATATTGTCCTTTTGTATCTGAAGTACCTGAATTACCTGATCTACTGCCTGCAAAATCATAATTCTTATTAGTAACACCGGTGGGTGGTAAATATGTAATAGGTCTGATTGGATATTGATTTTGTATCTGGCCATTCACTTCTTCTGAATCTTGGAAATCTCTTGTGTTTCTCATACTTGCGTTGTGATTAACGTAATTACCTGGACGTGATCCAATGGTAAAATGATTATATGATGGATCTGGTTCGTTGGGGTCTTGATTAGTTCCTGATGTTTCATTATAAATAATCATATTACGACTGATATCTACATTATTTCGGAAGAAGGCATTACCTCCATTTTTAATATGGAACACAGTAACCCCTGATATATCATCAAATTCTTCATCTCCATCATACACTTCAATAATAGATCCTTCTTTAAAATTAAAATCATTTGGATTTGCCCCAGAACCATATTGTGTTATTTTTAATGCTGGTGAAAACCCAGTATTGCTGATATCTAATTGTTCGCTCATACGTACTACTTGATGGTCGATTGTTTCTATAGTATCTCCTGTAAATATAAGATTTCCATCTACTTTTAAATTTCCGGTAATATTAGCACTACCATCAACTCTGAATTTATAATCTGACCCGAAAGTGTCTTTGTAACTTTGTGTTCCAATACATACTTTTACTGTATCATCAAATGTTCTGGTAGATGCACTGTTATAATACTTATCATCGCCGATTTTAGTTTCATGGTCATGTTTTAACCATTTATACGGAATTGTTTCGCCAATCGTAATTGTATTTTCGTACGTATTACTATTAGCATCAACTCCGATAGCGGTAGATCTTTCTTTAGTTACACTTGAATTATATCCAATTGCAGTTCCTTCTGTAGCGGTTACACTTGAATAATTTCCAAATGCAATTGAATTACTTATATCTTCACCTACGATGTTGCCTCCGCTGTCAGTTGCAAACTCAACTCTTGAATTAGTTCCGATGGCGATATTTCTATTTGCTTTGACGCCCGCTGTACCATTTGCTGCCACGCTAGCTTGATATCCAATCACGATTGAATTACTTATATCTTCGTGTGCATCTGCTTCGTAACCGATAATGATATTATAATCTCCTTTGCAATTGTTTCCAGACTTATATCCAAGCGTGGCATTTCCTTGACCTAGAACATTAGTGTTCAAAGAATTATAACCAACAACAGTATTTTGACTAGCATCTGTATCACTATTAGCAGATTTAGAACCAATATACACGTTTTGGGAACCACTTGTATGTTGATGTGCGGATCCAAAGCCGATTGCAATATTTTCGTCCCCGATAACGTGTGTTTGTAACGCATTTCGACCAATTGCAATATTATTGTCACCGTCGGTGGAGTTATTTAATGTGTATGCTCCGATAGCTATATTATCTTGTGCTGATTCGTTTTTATTTAATGCTTGATATCCAAGTGCAATGTTATAGTCTCCGATGAGATTTGATTGTAATGATTGATGACCAATAGCAATATTATTAATAGCGTCTGTGGAATTAGTTAATGTGTATGCACCAATTGCGACATTTTGCGATGCAGTATTGACCTGTGATACTGTGTTTCGATATAAAGATTCATACCCAATAGCTACATTAAATTTATTTATTCCTTTAGTTAATGCATTCGTACCGATGGAAACATTTTTACTTGATCCAGCTTCATTATCATGCATAGACTTCGCACCAATAGAAACGTTGTCTGATATTGTATTAGTGTCACCGGTTCCAGTACCACCACCCGTTGTATTCGACATTAATGATTGATAACCCATCGCTATATTGCTGTCACCCCACCGGTGATGTTGCATTGCAGCGTGTCCAATCGATACGTTTTGAATAGCTACGTGATCTTCCGTTTGTTCTCCAGACAACACACTCATTCTTAATGAATCATTACCAAGTGCAACATTCTCATAATTTGTATAATTCGAATACATCGTACCCGAACCGATAGCAACATTATTTTCTCCTGATGTGTTATTCGTCATAGAGTTTGCTCCAAAGCTACTATTATAGGATGGTTTATTGTCGTTGACGTTGTTTGTATTTCTTTGTGATTCGTAACCGATGGCGGTATTATAATCACCTTTTGTATTTTGGTTGAGTGCGTATTCACCAATAGATATATTAAATTCCCCAATAGTTCCTTTTTCCTGACTGTACGAACCAATAGCGATTTTATTACTACTTGTATTTTCAAATAATGCGTGATATCCAAGTGCAATATTATAATCTCCTGCTTCATTCTCATGTAATGTTTTGTATCCAAGTGCAATATTATGATCTCCCGCTTCATTCTCATATAGTGCATTTTCACCGATAGATATATTATTTTTGCCTGTTGTATTTGTAAAAAGAGATTGATAACCCAACGCAATATTATATTCTGCCCCTGTAATGTTTTTCATAGTCTGATAACCGATGGCCACATTATATTTGCTGTTTAAATTGCCGCTACCCCCTGTATTACCATATAATGATTGATACCCTAACGCAATATTATATTCTCCTTCTTTCAAATAATAAGCGGTTTCTTCGCCAAAAGCAATATTCGAAGTTCCACCCGAAATATCATACATATTTTTGTAGCCGATACCAACATTTGAATTGCCACCTTCTGAACTATACATGGAGTGCATACCGAGTGCCATATTATTACTTCCGTCCACCGAATTATACATAGATCGTAGACCGAATGCAATATTATTACTTCCATCGGTTGAATTGTACATTGTTTCTTCGCCAATTGCAATATTTGACGTGCCACCGATTGAACTATACATAGACTGCATACCGATTGCCATATTTTTATTTCCATGCGTTGAATCATACCTGGATTGTATACCGAATGCAATATTATTACTTCCCTCTCTCGAATTATACATTGATTCTTCACCAATCGCAATATTTGACGTCCCCCCAGAAATATCATACATAGTTTTGTGACCGATTGCAACATTCGAAGTACCCCCTTTTGAATTATACATAGACTGCATGCCTAGTGCCATATTATTACTTCCCTCTATCGAATTATACATAGTTTCTGTGCCAATAGCAATATTTGAATTGCCTCCCCCCGAAATGTCATACATGGTTTTATTTCCGATTGCGATATTTGAATATCCAGCATTTGTGCTGGTTGATTTTGTTTTTAGTGCCGAATGTCCAATACCAATATTATATGATCCGTCTGTGCAGACACTCATACTATTATATCCCATTGCGATATTCGTCCCTCCTATTTGTAAGTTGCGTAATGAATTAAATCCAAATGCCGAGTTATGGCTGCTATTGCTACTAGATGCGATACTTGAAAGTGTAGAATCGCCAACTGATGTATTAAATGTACTGTTAGATAGATATTGTGATTGATATCCAATACCAACGTTGTTTCCTCCACTTGTAACATAGTATAAACTTTGAACACCGATTGCTGTATTTTGGTTTCCACTTATATTTTCATGTAATGCTAACTTACCTATGGCGGTATTCTCCTTACCACTTAAATTATTAAAAAGAGTTTCATGTCCTACTCCAACATTTTCATCGCCACTAGTATTATTGTATAAGCTTTGATTTCCAACAGCAACGTTTTTGGAACCAGAAATATTATTATTCAAAGTTTCATTTCCAATAGCAATATTTAAATTTCCACCACGTGCGTCCCGCATAGAATTGCTTCCTATAGCTGTGTTATATTGACCATGTGCCGTAGTAGATGCAGTTATTGTTTTCAGCGTATTTATTCCAATAGCAGTATTGTTAATTAAATATGCACCTGATGCATCTCGCATAGACTCATATCCAATAGCAGTATTAAGAGTACCAACTGTATTCTCGGTTAGTGCTTTGTATCCCAAACTCGTATTTTCGCTACCGGTTGTATTTGAACGCTGTATCATATATCCGAGCCCTGTATTTTTAGAACCAGAATCATTAGAATATAAAGATTCATAACCGATTGAAATGTTATGTTCGCCAGAGATTGTTGAATGTTGAGATTCTTCTCCGATGGCGATGTTACGATCCCCGATAGATTGAATTAATGCATTATTACCGATGGCGATGGATATATTACAAGAAGTGTCTCTCATAGTTTCATAACCGATTGCAATATTTGAATCTCCATCATGATTCGGTTTTTCAATTGTATTTGAGTAAGAGTAACTACCAATTGCAATATTTTTTTGTCCTAACCTTTTGTCTTTCATACTTTTGTATCCAATTGCAATATTATCGTTTTGATCTGTGCTATTTTTATATAATGAGTAATTACCAATAGAAATATTGGATGATGCATCTTGTGCGTTTTCCTGTGATTTAAATCCTATTGCGAGTGAATTATATGATGCTGCTGCTGTGTACATAGAATTATTACCTAATGAAATATTTTGATACCCGGTATTGTTGTTAAATTGTGAGTTATTTCCGATTGATAAATTATTACTTTCAGTATTTGTAAGCGATGAATTATTACCAATCGCAATATTTTCACTACCGGAAACCTCATTATATAAAGCATAAGAACCAAATGCAAGATTATTAGTTCCATTCGAATTATTATATAGGGATTTTGCTCCGAATGCGTTATTTAATGCTGCGATATTTTCATGTAAACTATCATGTCCGACAGATGTGTTATTATTTGAAGATTTAGTATTTTGTAATGATTCGTGACCAATAGCAGTATTATATTTACCACTTGCATTTTGAAATAAAGTTTTATATCCTATTGATGTATTGTGACTATCTGGTTCTCCTGTGAATGCGGTTTGTGATTCGAACCCAACGGCTACATTATGATTGCCCAAAGTATTATTTTTTAGTGATCTTGTGCCGAGTGAAACATTACCACTAGCGGTGGTTGCAAATTTCTGTGACTCGTGACCAATAGCAACTTGTTCTGATATGTTTGTATTTTGTAAAGAATGTGAGCCAATCGCAATATTTGCATCGACATTATTTGAAGAGGTGCTCATCATAGATTGAAATCCGAGTGCTACATTATGCGAGCCAATTGCGTTTTCCTGCAAAGACATAGAGCCAACTGCAACATTAGAGTCTGAAACCGTACTATTATTCATAGATTTAAATCCAATAGCAACATTATTACTAGAATCTATATTTTGTAATGCTTTGTAACCGGTGCTGGTATTATTAAAATTGGTATTGCCTGTTCCGGTCGATTGAGAGTAATTTCCAATTGCAACATTTCCACTTGCATCATTACCATCTAATGCGTAATCTCCGATACCGATATTTTCACTTTGAGTACCGTTTTTCATAGTATGTTTACCGATTGCAATATTATCTGAACCTACGTTGTTTTGTAATGTAAGATATCCGATAGAGGTATTAACCCCTGTCGTATTATTTTGCTGTGAACCATAACCGACGCTTGTCCCAAAGTTTCCGGTATATGTTTGAAGTGAATTATTTCCGACTGCAACATTTTTATAGCCAATTATATTTTGTGTAAGAGTAGAGTGTCCTAATGTTGTATTTTCATATCCACTTTCTAAATCACGCTGGCTTTCATATCCAATCGCTGTATTTACCGAACTATCAAATCCCATTTTTGTGAAGATTGCTCCACCTAAAGCGGTATTTTGGTATCCTTTATTGAGAGGATCTGGGTCACTTGTATTTGAAATATAAATATTTGAGGATATATCGTATCGATCGTCTGTTTGTAAATTTATTTTGCCTCTTACATCTAATCTTTGTTTTGCATACAAAGTATTTATTCCCAAATTTCCCGATTGATCAAATATCATTCCATGTGTTTCTTCATAACGGTTATCATTATTGCCGATATTTGAATTTGAAATATTATAAGTATCAAATAAAATGTTAGGTGCTTTTATTCTAATTCGATCACCTTGAGTATTATTCCAACTAGCATCAGTAATAGAATCTTCTATGCTAATACTTTTCGGGTCTTGTTTATTTTCATCTATTTCATTACCTTTAAATATGAGTAATTCTGTGTTAGATGATTGATTTGTATAAGGATAATTCATACTTCCATCTGCGATGTCAATATAATATTTTTCTTCGATTGCTGTGTGTTTATAAAATGGATTAACATCGCCGGTATATCCCTTAAAATAAATACCATTCACACTAATATCTTCAAAACCTAAATATAAGTTACCGGATGCCTTAACATTTCCTCTAATATGTATTTTTTCATCTGGGTTATTAATGCCAACGCCAAGAGAACCGGATATATATGAATCATTAAGAATTTCGGACGGACCATAAATGGTTTGTTTATTGAACACTTCATGTTTTCCAATACTTAATATGTCTCCTTGGACAAATAGAGTGGAATTTAATAATGAGAAGCTGGGGTCAATATAATAATTAAATGATGATTTTGAATGTATTTGAGAACGATTACTGTCTGCTCTGATACCAGTTAGGTCTGAATAATGTTTGTATAATAATTTAATATATTCGGGATGACAAGCGTAATTAAAGACTTTATAGTCTATAATTTTTACATCGTGTTCTGATGTATAATTTGTTGTCACCCATGACTGAGTTGATATGTCATAAAATCGATTACCATTAATTATCATTTTATATTTATTGTTCGGCATTCTTCCAGATACCGGTAGTGTATCAGTTAATGTACCATTTCTATAAATTTCCACTTCTCTATTTCTAACAATTACAGTTATCATATTCCATGAATTATAAACTAGTGGAGTTTGAGATTTTGCAGATGCTCTAGACCCCCCTGTTAACATCGCATTACTGACATCCTCTGTCCAGTATATTTGGGGAGAATTATGCCCATACCCAGGACAAAAAAAGTAAAAGGACGGGGTTAAATGGTCTATTTGGCCATCAATCCTATCACGACCAACCGCTTCGGTGTATGTATTTTCTAAATTTTCGGTATCTAAACCAAATAGTAAAAACCCGGTATCTGGCGTCTCTGCTGTTGGTGTATCTACAAATATCCAGCAATTCATAGTCATCGCTTTAAATTCATCGGCAAGAACCTCATTATTAATTTGATCACTTGGATTGAAGGATACATCTGTATATAAAAGGGACGATTTTGGTGCTAAGTGTAATGTATTACCGTAACTTAGATCAACGTAAATTTTGGGTGAATTTTCAGCAAAACTATACAACGCTCCCCCAATTGTAGCTGATTTTGTTTCTTTCAAATGACTATCTGAACTGTTGATATTAAGGTTTTTAGATTCGTTATAAAAAATATATTCTGAATCTGGCGAATCAGATGCTATAATACTATTGAATGGATAATGTGCATAAAGTCCATTCTGATCTATTTCGTTTGTGGTTGAATATAATTTAACACCATCTTGGAAAAATAAATCTCCTTCCACATATGCTGTTGTATTTTTTTTACCGATACTTTGTGTAGCAACGGCAGAATCAACATGGAAATTTGAAGCCCGGATATATCTATTTTTTTCATTATTATTTATACCTCCTACATTTTTCCAAGACATTCTAATATTAATTAGTAAGATAATTATAATAGCGATTTTTTCTTAATAATTAATAATCTAACTTTAGAATAATGGCGATTATTATTATTGAACTTTCATTCCTTCTATATAAAGTGGTAAGCTTACATAGCATTCAAGAAACAATTCAATCTGCAATTGAAAAATATAATATCGAAAAATATTATTTAGATTTTGAAATTCAAGATAAAAAGCGTATACACCAGAAAGGAGTATATACTGTTCACTTTGAAGAAACCAAATTAAATACATTATCTATAGTGGATTTTTTACGAAGAATAAAACTGATACCCAACGTGCATCTTGAATGTGTATATAGAGACAATATTTCATGTGATATTATTTATGCTTCTAAATTTTATCTACAAAATATGGAAACGCCATATCAGAAAATGTATGAAGATAATAAGCGGGATCGTAGATATTCCGAGACAGAATTTGAATTATTAAAGGGTATTCAGTGCATTTTTAAAAACAATAAAAAATATTTTAAAAATGGGGCTCCTCCTGCAAATTATGAAGATTATTTAATGTCTTGTTAAATACTCTCTCGTCTCTCTTTGAATGATATGGGCTCCTTCATTATATGTGATTGATGTATGTAATTATAACAGAGTAGTTCTCAATATTATAAGGGATCAAATCTAAACCAAGAGAGAAATAATAGAAGTTAGACCTTTTTTTTCCGAGTTGATCGCTTGTCTTTCTTACCAGACTTACCATATCCCTTCTTCTTAATTGTTTTTTGTTTACGACTTCTTCTTTTTTTAGTTTTTGGTTCTTCAATTGAAAAACTCTTTAGTTTATCAACCAGCGACTGAGAACCCTGTTTTTTATTATTTTTCAGTAACTTTATAAGTTCCTTTTTGTTTAATTCACGTATTAAAAACCCGTCTCCATTATTCATAACATCAATATCAAATTTTTTATTATCGGTGCTATTTAATTTAAAAGTAGAATTATTGTTGTCAATAACTTTGCCATTAATTACGGTAATATTTTGTGATGTTCCTTCTGCTAAGATTTTATTCATATATATATAATAATAAATTTATATTTGAGTAAAACGCTAAAAAATACAATTATTGAAATATATTTAATTAATACATTTAATTTTGGTTATCATGTGTTTTCTTAAAGTAACTAACATGCTTTGTGGTGTATTCATTAATAACATAAGAATATTATGATATTTGGTAGACTGTGCATCTGATTTAAGTATATTTTTATTTTCATTCTGCCACTTTGTAAATTCTGTAAAAAGGGGTCCAAGAATAATTTTTTGAATAAAATCGGTAATATCTTTATCATTCGATTTAACCCAGTTGTTAGTATTATTATATAAATAAATGTAATTTTTTCTTGAAAATGTCATAGAAATCATCGGGAATTTTTCACTTATAATATAATCAATAATACCACATACTCCACTTTCAAATAGTTCAAAGCATCGTAACAGCATATCTCTCTGAATAGTAATAGTTTTAATAATATCGACGATGTTATATTCTGGAGTGAAGTTTGTAGTAATAAAATCGATATGTTTTTTATGGCTAACAAATATTTTTTCCTTTAGAATTTGTTCGCTATCTAATTTCGCACCAATCAACTTTTTAAGTGAAGTAATTTCATTTTTTAATAATTTGTTTTCATTTTCTAATTTTCCAAACCTTTTATTAAATTCATCAAATTTATTTGAAATAATTAATGGATCCATGTTATACAGTATTCAATAATAAATAAAAAATCAATTTTATTTATTATATTTAGTTAATATATATGACTGATTATGTTAGATTAAATACTACATACGATACAATTAATTTGTATAATATTGATTCAAGGAATAAGGGAGATCATACAAGTTATCGAAATTTATATAATATAGAATGCGATACTTCTGCAAATTTATTTGAAATATATGGGTCGTTTTCAAAATATTTTTTATGTAAAGAACATGCCCCCCATACTTTTAAGGATAGCGTACATTACAACGTAAATGATATGATACAGCAACCCCACTGCGTAAAATGTAATAATTTGACTCCTTCTGGATTTATTAATGTACCAACAGATAGAACACATACTGAAAAAATAATACAAAAAAAAGTTAGACAAGATAGTTCTTCACATACAGATGTTGCAAAAACTAGATCTGCTAAAGATCGTGTTGGATGTAATACAAAGTGGTCTTGGAATAATCAAAGTTCAAGTGCGATGGCTTCTATAATTAAGCGTAATGTACCATCTAGAGGTAATTCGACTAGAACATCACTTACACGTCATAGACCGGGAGCATCGAGTGCACCAGGTATAGGTGTAGATATTAAGCACAATTCATATGAAAGATATTTATTAAAACGAAAAAATAAGAGTTTATCTTGTTAATTTTTTTGTATAGTATAAATATATTATGGTGAAAAGGATTTCGATGAATCTTGGACAACCCAAAAACGAGAGTGTACTACACGCAAACGTTCCATCTATGAATAATTTTTCAAAAATTAGTTTAGGATCAACACTTGCTCAATGTGCTGAAATGAAACAAATGCTCCGCCGCATTCAAGGTATTCCTAGTGGTTGTTCTTCTTGTGGGGGGAAAAAATAAATATGATAATTATTTATTTAATTGAATTAATGATTTAATTAAATAACTATTTACAAAGCTAATTTATAAATATTATATATAATGGGAAAGAAAAGTGCCTACCCGCTTTTTCTGGTCAACTCGGGACTACCGAGTAAGGAACTTCTAGCGAGTTCTTTGTTACACCCCTCCCATGTGGTCTGGTATGACCACCAGCGTGACACATTTGACTCTGTTACACGACAGTTATTAGAGTCACCAAGCTATTTTAGTGAAATCGTTTGGGTTACACACGGAAACTACAACAAACAATTTAAATTTTTTGAACAACAGGAAACATGGTCTGTTGTTGAAAATATCTCAAACCGAGATCCTGATTTGATAACATGGACCGAATTAAAAGATTTTGTTAAATTTATAAAAACGGAATTAAATATTGATAAAATAACCCTTTTAATATGTGATGTAATGAAATATGACGACTATAATTATATTTGTGATTATTTCAGAAGTAATTATAATATAACAATTGAAGGGTCGAATAGAAAAATTGGGTGTGAACAACTTGGAGGTAGTTGGGTATTATCTTCGAATAATGAAGATCTACGAGAAAGTTATTTTAATGAAAATATTCAAAATTATATACATGTTTTTAGTAATACTGTGAATATATATGTTGATGGGGGGGATTTTGTGTCCCCCTTTTATAATTTTTACACAGACCCAGCGGGAACAACGGTATTACCAAATAAAACCCTGTATTTAGATAAAACGTATCACTTTTATCGTCTTAATAATGCTAGTGGTCATCCATTTTATCTTAGTGATACAGGGTATGGACAAACAGCAACTAGTAATATTAATTTATCAGGCGATGGTCATGCTACAAATGGTATTAGTAATGGTGAACAGTTTATATTAAATTTTTCAGGACTAACTCGTAGTGATACTTTAACATATTATTGTACACTTCATGGTTCTATGGTATCTACTTTTATATTGGCCGACACAGAAATCCAACCTGAAGCTCAACCAGAACCTGAACCTGAATCTGAACCAGAACCTGAATCTGAACCAGAACCTGAATCTGAACCAGAACCTGAATCTGAACCTGAATCTGAACCTGAACCTGAACCTGAAACCTATACAACTGAAATTCTTCCTGTGGCATATGCCCACGTTAATTCTAGTAACTATGATGCGGCTGATGCAAATGACCGCAAGGGAGTTAATATATCATGGAGTACATACGATTCAACACCTCAAAGACACGTATTTACATTTGACACCGCGATGGAAGATACTAACTATAATGTTGTGACAGATAGAGGTGGTTATGAAGATACTAACGCTATAGAAATACATACAAAAACCACAACTGGATTTACTGCTACATGGGATGGAGCAGATCCTGATGTTTTTGATGGTGGTAGTTTTATTGTCTATGCATCAACACCTGAAAAAACGATTCATAATGGGGAAGAATATATAGGGGTAGGCGTTTCATCACCTGTCACTATAACGGTACATTCTGAATACATAGGTCCTGGCAACTCATCATATAAATACACAACAAGTGATTCTAATGGTAATGGTGGTTTGTTTGGAAGTATTAATGCTATTCGTGGAACTACACTAACAATATATGTAGTAGGTGCCTACGTAGAACTTGTATCACATCCATTAAAGATAACTGGATATAATGACCAAGGACAACATATGGCACCACTTACAGGTGTAGTGAAAACAGATACAGGTGGTCAAAATAACGATGGAACATATTATTTGACATGGACAGTTCCTGATGATACAACAGTTAATAAATATCAATATCAATGTGAAAATCATGCAGGTATGCGAGGTACAATCTATGTTACTTCGTCTTATACGGAAATTCTTCCTGTAGCATATGCGTACGTTAATTCTAGTAACTATAATGCTACTGATGCGAATAACCGTCTGGGAGTTAATATATCATGGAGTACATGGGATTCAGATAATCAAACACACGACTTTACAATTGATACTGCGATGGAAGATACTAACTATTGTATTGTGACAGATAGAAATTATGAAAATACTAACTCCATAGAAATTTCTGGAAAAACCACAACCGGATTTACTGCTAAATGGACAAATGCGTCTCCGGGTGTTTTTGATGGTACTTTTATCCTGTATGCGTCAACACCTACAAAAACAATTAGTAGTGCTGGAACACGTTTTGGTGAAATTCTTCCAGTTGCATATGCGTTCGTTAATTCTCAAAATTATAACGCCACCGATGTAAATGATCGTCATGGAGTTAATATGTCATGGAGTGTGTGGAATAATCCAGGTACCGACCAGCATGCCTTTACATTTGACACCGTGATGGAAGATACTAACTATAGTGTTGTGACAGATAGAGATTATGAAAACACTAACTGCATACATATTCATACAAAAACCACAACCGGATTTATTGCTACATGGGATAATGCTAACCCCGATGTTTTTGGTGGTAGTTTTATTGTCTACGCATCAACGCCTTTAAGATTGGTTGGTGGAAGTGAGCCAGAACCACAACCTGAACCTGAACCTGAACCTGAACCTGAACCTGAACCTGAGCCAGAACCAGAGTCAGAACCAGAACCAGAGGGAGAATCAGAGCCAGAGCCAGCACCTGAACCTGAACCAGCCCCAGAACCACAGCCTGAACCCGAACCAGCACCTGAACCTGAACCAGCACCAGAACCACAGCCTGAACCTGAACCAGCACCAGAACCTCAACCAGCACCAGAACCTCAACCAGAACCAGAACCAGAACCAGAACCAGCACCAGAACCTCAACCTGAACCTGAACCTCAACCAGAACCTGAACCTGAAGCTGATGAATTTAAACACTTTAATTTAACCGTTACAGCAACTAGTGAAGCATTTACAACCCCTCTTAATGAAATAAAACAAATTTTTTATGATGCATTGCATAGATGGGATAGTATAATTACAAAACATCCAACAGAGAAAAAAATTGATGTTACGATTGATATTGATACGTTGGGTGCAGGTATTCTAGGAAGTGCAAGTGTTGAAACAATTGAATATATTGATGGGAATTCAAGTAATAATAGTTGGAAAAACAAGGCTGTTTTATCAGGAAAATTTACGATAAATGATACTGTAATTGATAGTATGAAAAATGAAACAAGAACAGATGGAACAACTACTTTATATAATGTTACACTTCATGAATTGGGACATGTATTAGGTATTGGAGTTTTTTGGAATACAGGTCTTGATGGTGCTTTATATATTATGGACGGGGATCCTGACACTAATAATGTATTCTACCAAGGTGAAAATGCAGTTCGAGAATATACTCGTTATTTTAGAGGTACATATGATTTGACTGGAAGTTTAATTCCTATTGAAGATAATGGTGGGTCTGGAACGCAATTTGTACATCCCGAGGAAGGATATGAGGGATCTGTTTCAAGTGATACAAGAAATATTAATGGCGTACATTATCCAGGCCTTGATAAGGAGTTAATGACTGGATGGGCAGATGCTTCTCCAGATCCTTTACCGTTAAGTAGAATAACAATTGGTTTCTTGGAAGACATGGGTTATGAAGTAAACTATTTACTAGCAGATACATATAATGGTATTACTGCGTTAGAAGCAGAACCCAAGGTATTTGAATTTAGTAAGCGAACAATTGGAAATGGAATAATAATACAAGCTAAGGGATGTGACGATAAATTTAATAACGGTGGTCTTCCTCATAATGAAACACGAAGTATATATCATTATTATGGCGATACTAGTGGTGGAGATGACGATAGTAATACAACTCCTCAATACGTGGGAGAAAACTTTCCATATGTTATAATTCCCGAAGAAATCGATATTACAAGCATTGACAAAGATATTGTAGGTGGTTTAACATTATCGTTGGGTACGAATCGTCAATTACTAATTAATGGCAAATTAGCATACCAATATAAGCATGACGCAATTGACACATCGGTATATAAATCGGGAACAGATATTTATTGGAAACCATTTTATCAAAATTTGGACTTCTTCCCACAGCCTGAGCCAGAACCAGAACCAGAACCAGAACCAGAAAGTGAGCCAGAACCAGAGTCAGAAGAGGTAATAGAACCTGCCCCAGAATCTGAACCTGAGTCAGAACCCGAGCCAGAATCTGAACCAGCACCTGAACCAGAGCCTGAAACAGAAATATTAGAAGTAACCACAGATGTAAATGTTGTTTCTACACCAGAGGGTAATAAATATGTATTTAATGATGGAAATGAATACATAGATAAATATATTGTAGAAAGAGGTAGTTATACATTAAAAGGTGTTCCTTCTGCCCATCCTATGGCAGTATTAAATGGGGCTAAGGAATCTATAATATCATATTCCCCTGTTGATACCACGCCAATTATTATTAAAGTGAGTGGTGGTGATATGACCTCAAATGAAAATGGTGATTACTATACTTTTACAGATGAAAATGATAGCCCAATTAATATTTCAAATGGAGATTACCGTTTTATGCGCAAACGAACATATCGATTTACAGATAGCGATATTAGTTCGAATCATCCATTTAAATTGTATTTTAATGGAAGCTATACGGTTTCTATAAGTGGAAATACTAACAATTATATTGACATGCTTATTCCAGGCGATCATAGTACAGAGGACGGGCTTATTTATTATGAATGTGATAATCATTCTTCTATGAATGCGAATTTAAGTTTATTATATTTAACGGTGGGTACTAATACAGATCCAGGAACAACATATATTCATGCGGATAACGATAGTTTTGACGGTAATTTTCAAGTTTTTAATTTCGAAAAACAAACCGCTAACTCGTTCAGAAAAATAAAGGTGTTAAGAACTAGCTCTGCTGCATCTCAAGTTGACCATTGGATAAATCTTGCAGAAATAGAAGTTTGGATGAATGTTGGTGGTACGCCAACAAATATTGCTCGAACAAGTAATTATGGAACATGGACAGCTACTGCATCATCTGTATATGGTAATGGGACTTACCCTCCTAGTAATATGCTTAATGGTGACAGAACAGATTATGGAAGTGTAAATGCTGCAAATGGAAATATTGGCGATGATCCCAATCCTTGGATGATGATAGAGACAACCCAAGATATTCCTTTAAAAGATGTCCTCGCCATGATGATATATAATCGTCCTAATTATCAAAATAGGTTTTATGGTTTAAGTGTTCAATTATTAGATTCAAATAATAATATTATTGGTTCATTTGAGGGTACTACAACACAACAAGCAGCCACAAGCGGTACTAATCATTTCAAATTGATTTCAGGTATGGCTGACTATGATTTTTATTATGGTGATATTTCTCTCAGAATAATTAATCCATCAGGTAGTACTTCTGTTTATTGTTATTATCACGGATATATGGGCGGTGAAGGGTTACTCCTTTTTTCAGGTCAGCCAGAACCAGAACCAGAGCCAGAACCTGAATCGGAACCAGAACCTGAACCAGAACCTCAACCAGAATTAGAAGAATATTCATTAAAATATTTTTATATTGATCTTCCAAAAACGGGTCATGTCGCAAGTCGTTCAGATAAGTTTTTGGGTATAGAAAATATTGGTGTAATGCCTCATACTAGAACTGATTATAATAGTGTTCATGAAGTTCAAATATGGGTTGGTGGTCAAAATGTACTTCAAAATTTTAGAGAGAATGTTATTGATGCTAATGGAAATATATTATATAATAACACATCTGTCAATAATGTAAATGCACTTTCAGAATCGGCAATAGGAAATATATTTGTTAAACCTGGTGCCGGTTCTGTATATAGTAATAATAGATGGAGAAATGCAAGACATGTAGTGGGTGAGGATTTTGGATTAGATTGGTGGCAAACACCTGCATATTCTAGTGCAGGTGGATCATGGGCTGGCGCTGACGACGGTATTTCGAGTGGTATAATTGATCCACAATATTTGGTAATAGAATTAGATAGAGAGTATAGTTATTTTGAAATAGAAGCAGTTGTGGTTTATTATCTAACTCAAGACGAAAATAATGAAATGGTTTATTCAAATCATCAATTTGCAGAATATATGTTTACACATAAAAATCCACTTGATGTAGATTTTATGAAATCCCGGGATACTTTAATTAAATGGCCTGTCCAAAGTGATTTAACTACACAACTAAGAGATGATAATATTAGAACCATGAAAGCAAAGTTTCCCTCGTATATGAATGTTAATTCAACCGCATCATTTAGAAGTGGGGATAAGATTATTTCAGATAATAACATATCTCTTACAAATAAAGTTCAAACATATAATTTATCATCCGATAAATATCAAACTTTATTATTTGATTTATTTGTTGAACCTGAGCCTGAACCACAGCCTGAACCAGAACCTGAACCTGAACCAGAGCCAGAAATCGGTAGTGATTTGCAGGCTTTTTCGGTTAGCGATGTCTATTATTTACAATTATCTGGCCAAAATATTATTGAAACTACAAATGCTGGTGGAACACCAAGTGATGCTGCAAAAACTTTATATTATAATACAAACGATGGAACAAGTGATGCACATACATATACTGGTGGACAATACCCTTATGTTCAACTTGAAGAAAGTAATGTACGAACAATTCATATAAAAAATATTAATATTACTTTTACGAATACACCAAATAATGGATATTTGAAAATAAATAATAGGCTGGTATATCAATTTTCGGGTGATACCTCGGGTACTGTAAGCGGTACAGATTCAAATCTAGGTTTTGTTCCATTTACAAATGTATCAGACTTTAAAGAACCCCAGCCTGAACCGGAACCTGAACCGGAACCTGAACAAATATATTATTCTGATCAATCTCTGGATAGTTCAGAAATAATTAACATACAAGGTATGACAGATAATGGATCCCATGGATATACGCTAGCAGTAAGTTCACAGTCTGGTATTGAACTGGGTACGAATGTTAAAGTCGTTGGGGGAAATGAGTTATTCTATCCTGATGAACAAGCAAAAGAATACCAAAGTACAGCGTTGATACTGTATGGTAATTATTATGTTGAGACACAAAATGATAATTATACGAATGCAACTTGGCATATACATAATAGTATTGAAACTCCTGGTTCTGAATTAACAATTATGCTTTGGGCAAAATGGGAAAAGGATGAAGTTGTTGGCTTATTACATGGTGCTTCTGATAATAATACAGGATATGGTTGGCATCTTTTTAACGACAGATTTAGTTTGAAAACACAAGATCTGGATACTGGTTGGGGTGGAGAATGGAACGAACGTAGTAATAATAGACCGAGTGCGAATACATGGCATCATTTTGTATGGGTAATAAAAGGCGTTGAAGATACTTATAGTTATTCGGCTACTAATATTGAATCATACTGGGATTGTTATATCGATGGTGTCAAGCAACCTACAACCAGAATACGTGCACTATTGCACTATGACGAAATTAATATAGATTATTCTGGTTATGGTACAACTAGTTTAAAAATCGGATCAAGTGATACACAATCAACAGACCAGAAAACATATTTTGAAGATATTCGAATTTTCAGGAAGACATTTGATGCGGAACAGCTTAAAACTATTATCGATAGACATCGTTTTAGAGTATTTCATCACGAGTTGGGAGAACCAGCACCTGAACCCGAGCCAGAACCAGAGCCATCATTAAGATCGATGCATCATTACGATTTTGTAAATACATCTTCTCTGACAGATCTAGGATATAATAGTATTGATTTGAATAGTGCTGGTACAATAACGCATAGTAATTATGGACTAACGTTGGGTTCAAGTGCTACTGTTGGTGGTACAAATTACTTATATTCTGATGGATTTAAACTTGGCGGTAAAAATACAATTTCAATATGGTTTAAGCCAACTGAATCTATTAGTCCACTGGGAAATAATTTAATTAAATTTGGTAATTTCGGCGTAGCAAATACTGAATATAATGATGATAATTTAAATTATGCATTTGGAATTAAAATAGGGGAAAATTTTAGTAGTTCTAATTGGGTTGGTTTAACACCATTTTTTTATGATAAAAATGGTATTATAAAATCAACTTATGAATTAAATAACCAAGATCCAAATAGTAGATATGGTTGTTATGTGAATGAATGGTCTCATGTGGTTTTAACAATTGACACCGAACATATTACTTTTTATGTCAATAATTTTCTAGCAAGTATCATAGAAACTCCGGCTGAATTAAAAACACAATATGCAAGACAATCCCATTATTACGGTAGACCAGATAGTGATTCAGATCAACTGGGCCTTATATTTGGACAAATTACGTTTTATAATTATACGTTTACTTCTAATGAAGTAGCATCATTATATGGCAAAAATTATCACTATGATATACGAAATACGTTATTTTATGAATATTTGGGAAATCAACCCGAACCAGAACCACAGCCTGAACCCGAAGGAGCAAGTAAATTATTGCATTATATTAACTTTATACATTCTGGTCTTACGGATGTTGGTTTGATTGGTAATATGGATGCATCATTAATTTCATCCGGTAATAATACTGCTACTTTGCTGAGTGATGTAGGTGTTCGCCTACAGCACCCCCAAGATGTAGCTCTAACCGGTGTAGCTCAAAGCGGATATATTAAATTAAATAATGTCGGATTACCCGAAGGAGATAAAACTATTAATTTTTGGGTAAGATCGAGTGATATGATGGAAGACGATACATATTATCTTTCATTTTCAAATGAACCAGGTGCTAATGAAAATACTATAAGAGTAAATGATGAAGTAAACGGTTTATTTATTAAAAATAGCACTATAGGTGCTAGTCAACATAATCTGAAATTAGAATATTTCAGTAATGGTTTCCCCCATGATCAATATAATATATCTATTGAAACAACCGATGCGCCTATAACTATTAGAGCATGGCATATGATAACTATAGTTATAAAAGATAATACTCTTTCATTCTATATTGATGGTATTTATAAAGATTCATCACATTCTAATACACTTAATAAGTTACACATGTATCAAACTATGATCCTGGGTCAATATCTACCTAAGAGCAATATTGATAATTGTACTGTACGAGATTATAGTCAAATATCTATTTATTCTAATGCGATTACTCCCAACGAAATTCGTAATATAAGAAATAAAGGACATAGTTATAATGCCATTAATGAATTTACAGAACCGGAACCAGAATTAAACGATACTTACGATTACACGCAAAAATCACATATAGTTATGCTTATGGTAGATAATAACCGAGGTACAAATAACGAGGTAAATATATCGTACGCCGGTTCTACGCTAAAACAAGTACTCAGTAGTATTGGTAGATTGAGATTTTATGATGAAAATAATACGATTATTACACCTATTCGTACAGCATCACTTGGTACATCGGGTTCAAATGATGACGGTGAAATATATGTAAATGATACAGCAACTATTGATTATTCGTTATCACCGTCTTATAGTGCGGTACTTGAAACAACAGAAGCAAGTGGAACTGATGCCAGTAAAAAGTTTGTTGCAATAACGCCATTATTCGTAGAATTTTCGAGTGCCGTTGATATTAAATCATTCAGAATTCAGCTTTCAGATGAAAATGACATTTATGATATTAGAACCCCAAATCAATGGAAATTATATCAAGTCACGGGTATTGATAGTACGGTAACTGCTGTAGATGCACGCAATCTTTATTTAACCGGCGGATATATTCCACGAAATGATACAATTTTATATGATCAGTCCTTAAATTATGTTTGGGGGACGATAACCGATTATATGTACACCGATTATTTACCTATTAAAAATATTGATACACCTGTGCTCCAACCAGAACCAGAACCAGAACCAGAACCTAATTGGACATCTTTGCCCATAGTAGAAAGTGTTGCTGGAACTAATACTTATGTAGATAATGCGTCCGCTTGGTGGCCATTTTTATCGGCAAATATAGATGAAGGTATTCAAATGCCGATGAGTAATCCACTCTCCAATCAAATATCAACATCGACTTCACCCGTATATAGCTGGAATTCTAGTTTTTCGTGGAAATATAGCGGAGATGCTCAACTTGTTAGTCAGAGTGTGTCTCCTCCAAATGGAATTAATGGATTATATGCTAATCCAACTATTCTTCAAACCTTCGGTGGAGAAAATTCTTCATCATTTGGATATGCATATTATTCTACTACATCTTCTGTGAGTGTTTCACAGCAATTTTCAAATACCCCATTAGAGAGAACAAATACAGGACATATCGCAGTCGGATTTTATGTTTATATTCCATCTACATTTTCGAGTCATGTTGCTACTGGAGACACCCACTATTTATATTTTATGGGTGATGGTAATAATGGTTTGGGTCTAGCAATTGAATACGATGGAACTAACTATACATTATCTCCGTATCATAATAGTAGTGCTTCTGGTAGTCATACGTTAACTAATTTTATGGATAAGTGGATGTATATTTATCATGTATATAATGGAGGAGATACTGTAAATTCTGTATTTGGTGCAGATGGAGGAGGTAGTGCAGCGTGGGTATCACATGTGTTTATCGATAATGTGAAAGTAATTGATGGAGAAGATACAACACAACCTGAAACACAAGCAGCATATTCTCCGTCCCCAAGTGGGTTAATAATCGGTAATCGAATATTTAATAGTGCTAAGAATAAAGGAATTAGTGCATATTTCTCGGATGTAAACGTATTTACACAGGGATTATCGTCAAGTGAAAGAGTTGCGTTGCAGAATAAAAGTACTATTCTTACATCTGGATTAATGGGAGTAAAAAAAACTGGTTATGTAAGTCTGTTTGTCGATTTATCTGCGAATACTCGGTTTATAAGCTCAATTGGTTCATCCACATTAACAACTACTACTGGTATTCCGACTCATATTACAACTCCTTTGTATTATTATCTACCAGATGGTACATCCACTACATCAAGCGTAACAGGAAGTGATCGACCTAGTGTATTTATTGACGGAATTGAACGAGGATTAACATTAAGAACATACCCATATACAAATATCGAAAATTATTCGTTGACAGGAGATGTTGATGGCTCAACTTATATTGAAGCAGATTTAACTACTACAACACAAACATACGCTAGAAATGCTGAATATCCTGGAGCAGGAATATACAAAATTAGTTCAAGTTCTACATTTTCAGATATTGATTTTGATGTCTCTCATTGTGCGTTGAAATACGCTTTTAATCTTGCAGGTCTAACTTCTATTGAACTTCAAGGTGCAGGATATCCTAGCTACCATATTAAATCATGGAGAGACAACGTAAAATCAAATGATAAATCTTCTGTTGCTGCGTTGGGCAATACAGCTTATAATGGTACTTGGTTACAATTTGAGATGCCTGATCCAATATTATTAAAAAGCTATACGATTCGTTCTCGAAAATTGGACACATATAATGGGACATATGCCACCGAAGGCCCTAATAAGTGGAGACTTTATGGTACAAATGATAATACATCTTATACTTTGTTATCTGATTATTCTAATGGTGTAGAGAATGGTATTATTTCTGGATTCGTGGATATATATAGTCATGAAATACTTGGAAATTCTATTCCTTCAACAAGTTATAACGGTGATATTCATGATTTGGATTATACTGATTTTAAAGACCAGACTTTTAGAAAAATTAAACTAATAAGAACACTCAACGTAGATAATCATGGTACTAGTACTGGTAATAATACCCCAATTAATTTGGCTGAGATGGAAGTCTGGATGGATGTTGCTGGTACTCCTACAAATATCGCAAGAACTACTGATTACGGAACATGGACTGCTAGTCAATCTAGTACTTTTGAAAGTTACACAGCAGCTCGTATGCTTGATGGTGATCGGGCTAATTTTGCATCTACCAACGATGGCGATACATATCCATGGCACATGATAGAAACTACGCAAGATATTACTTTAAGTAATGTTTATGCTATCATGATGTTTAATAGACCAAATTACCAAAAGAGATTTTATGGTTTAACCGTACAATTCTTAGACTCTAATGATAATATTGTTGGATCATTAGAAGGTAATCAGGCGGTTCAAGAAAACGGAAGTGGAATTAATAATTTGAAGTTGGTGTGTGTTAGTAGTTCACCACTTACATATGATACATCAAAGGATATGACATTTGGAACAAATGTTGAAGTCCCTGTATATCCCGCTGCAACCCAAAAATTCAAAACCTATGCATTAGTTGTCCAAGAAACAAGAGGGACTGAAGACTGGGGATATTTGAGTATTAGTGAATTAAGTTTCAATGGAGAGCCTGAATTTACTATACAATTGGATTATGATAATAAAATTCAACATACTATTACTGGTAGTGGTATGGGAACTATACCTGATAATATGAAGGCATATTATTCTGGTGTCAACGATGATTATAGTAATATAAATCTAAATAAGATACCTGTTGAAAATGTGCTGTATTCCTCGGCTCGATATAGATGGCCAGTAAAAAGTATTCCTGTTCAACATGCGAATAATAAGTTTAATGAAATTATGATTATTGCTCGTGATCCATACAGTTCAGTTAGTACGAGACAACTACAGGTATGGATTAATTCTGAAAATGTCGCACTTAACGGAAGAGTGACAGTTAAGAATAATTATTATGGCTACACAATTGACCCACCTGTTAACGCTATTGACGGCGATTTAACTACTTGGGCGAAAGATTATGAGCCCAGTACTGGTGAAACAGATTGGATTAAACTAACGCTGAACAATAGTTATTCTATTGAAGAGTTACAAGCATTTGTATATTATGAGGGAAACGACCTAAATGGTAACCAATATATGGATTGGTATTTATATATGGATGGGGTTGAAGTTTATCATATGCATTCTGAAGCAGCTACTCCGGGTGATTATCAGCAAATGCGAGGTCTTACTGTTACTGGACCTCTTGATTCGCTCGTAAATATTAGTGGAAAAAATGTGAATATAGATATATTTGACACAAATAATTATAAAACAAATTTAACAAATGTAAATTTGTCTGTAAATAGTGAAAATCATTTAATGATTAATGATAAATTAGCATATCAATTTAAAGGTGATTTTGATGTAGATGCTAGTCAAATAAATGGAGTAACAAGTGATTGGAAATTATTTACATCGGATGAGGGTTCAGCAACAAATGATTTTTCGGTTTCTCATCCCTGGGATCAACCAGAGCCAGAACCGGAACCACATGAGCAACCCGAGCCCGAGCCCGAGCCAGAACCGGAACCATTCACTAATGTAGGTTATACTAATGGAATGCCTGTATGGAACGAAACAGTATTTCTCAATACCAGTAACAGTAATGTATTACCATCGCTCCTACAATTTAAAGATACAGAAAGTAAGCAAACATCACGTCCATACGTATGGAGTTTACGTCACTATGACTATTGGTCTGGCGTGGTGTTTGATGGGGTATATTTATGGAGTCCTACGTTTAAAACAGTAACCGTAAGAATAAATGGCGCAGATTCATATGCTAGATTTTATATTAAGAAAGGAAAGCACACTTTTAAAAGTTTGTTAACGACCAATAGTCAAAGTCTAAGTGTTCTAGGTACGAGTGATAAGAGTAGTAATATTGAAACTGGAAGTTCAGATGGATTAGTTATTTCTGGTAATTATACTATTACTACAGGTACGTTTTCTATACTACCAAATACAATTTATAGTATTTTTTGGATAACGCATAGTGCCGAGTACTACAGGTCGTATGATATAAGAACAAATGGAACAGATGAGGATAGTCAGTATTTACAATCAGGTGATATATTCTATAATGATACTACTATTACAGAAACATCATCATATGTTAGTATTCCAGCGGGAATTAATAATGATAGTTTAATACATTATTACGACTATCGACGTTTTGGATTAACAGATAAGGGCGCTAATATCACAAATGGATATTTTACAAGACCTGATCTAAATTATATTAGGGGTGATTATGGTGTTTATTTTTGGCAAACGGACAATCAATATAATCATGTAAAACATGCAAATATTCAATTGCCAAGTAACGGATATACTATATATATTCAACATAGATTTCATTCAACGCATAGTGATAGAAGTTCTGTAAGTGTTTTTAGACTTACCGCCAGCGATGGTAACTATTTTGAATTAACAGGTTCTGGTAGCGTTCAGCATTATTGGGAATTTACGAATGAGGCAAATACGGCAACTACCAAAACAACCACTATTACTCACAATAATACATTATACAATAACAGTTGTATAGTAGTAAATTCCGTAGATAAAACAATCAAATCATATGTACAAGGTTCATTAAATAGTACAATAAATATAACACCTGATTACGAATGGTTATTAAATCCTGGGTCTTTAATATTTACCGTTAGGGAACATTTCAGTGGTAAAAATCAATATTCTGAAATATCGGTACAAAACTTGGCTATAATAAATACGCCATTATCATCTACTGGTGTCTCCGAACTGACCGATTTAATATTACAAAATGTTAATATACCCGAAAATATTGGTCTTCCTGCCCCAGAACCTGAACCTGAACCGGTGGTTGTTACTGAACCAGCACCTGAATCTGAACCTGAACCGGAACCTGAACCAGAACCTGCTCCTGAACCATTCCCTTCTGGAACAATCAGATATGTTTTCTTTAAAAATGATTTTACTGATGCTTTTAGTGCTGGTTTTTCACCATCTAATGATGATATGAGACATTTTACTAATTACGGTACTAGGGGTGGATTTCATGAAAACGCATTATACGTAGATAATGTTAATTTAATGAATACTGCTGACATATATTTAGCACGGTCAGGATATAATATTAATACATATCAGAGCGAAAATGTTGAAGATATTTTGAAAAGAACACCATTTAATATGGCACCTAAAAGTCTATCAGACCCATTTAACGAGGTTACTAGTATAGCTGACTATGTAGCACGAGGTGATTACTATTATGATATGAAACAAAATATTAATATTAATGATATACAATTGTTTTTATTTACATTTGCAATTAGAGGTCATGAAATGTCATCTCCACACGGTAATAAATGGATTAGAGGTTTGTACGAAGGTAAAGTATTTTTATTAGATGAAAATCTAAATGATGTAACCAGAAATCTTTGTGCTAATCCTTATAATTTTGATAATGATTTTTCAACTGTTTATCCACAAGATAAGAGTATTTTAACTTATGGTAGTTTCGATAGATACACTTATCGAGTGTTTACAGGTCCAAAGATTGATACATTAAACAGTAACCCAACGATTGGTTTTTCGAATTTAGCTTGGGATTCATATAATTTTTCAGGAGCTCATTATTTTTACTATGATTTACTTTCACATTATATTAATTTTGACCGTGAAGTAATAATTGACAGCCAACCTCAACCTGAGCCCGAACCTGAACCAATAACTACTGACGGTGTTCTTCAATATTCTACATTTTATAATAGTGATTTAATTGCTTCCTGGTCGACGCAACAAGAAAATAATACTGATTTACTTGATAAAATAGAGCCATGGAATTTTACAGGTCTTAACGTTGGAATAAATTTATCTCCATCTAATAATAGTGCAAATCATGATAATTTAAGGGCAACATTAACTGATCCAAATCTAAACCCAACGAATATTAATTTATCAAAGGAATTGGATTATTTCTTCTTTGTATTTGGAAATAGTGGCACAGTTAGTCAAGATTTTACAATTTCTAATGTTGAACGTTTAAATAATTATAATGGGATGGGTACTCATTATTTGGATATTACATGGAAGGAACACAGTTTGGATTATTATACTTATTCGTTTGAAATATATG
>Ga0209632_10001166_pt1 | contig 27014 bp, 28 predicted proteins | sample COG_10_FD_184754 | JGI IMG/M metagenome (GOLD analysis project Ga0209632, IMG submission 184754) | Pelagic Microbial community sample from North Sea - COGITO 998_met_10 (SPAdes) (version 2) | ecosystem: Environmental > Aquatic > Marine > Neritic zone/Coastal water | place: Helgoland, sampling... | reverse complement strand
TTGTATTTAATTTTACACCCTTATACTCTTCCCTATAAACCGAATTTACAAAACCAAATGGGTTTCTTGAAATTGTTAATACGTTAGAATTGTACGATACAAAATCTAGATGCTTTTCTTTTTTTAGTATTTTTTGTAATAACTCAATAGTAATTCTTGTTTTTAATGATGGCGTTTCATTCACCGGAATATGCCATGTTTTAATATATCCTCGCAGGATATTAAACATAATACCCATCTCGTTGGGATAATTTATAATTGGCGTACCGGTTAATAAGACAATTTTACAATTATTAGCACTCATAAGCATATCATATAATTTTAAGGATGCTTCACCGCTATCATTATAAAGACCATTAGCACTTGGTTTGCTTTTTTCGATCTTATTCACAATTCTACTGACGAAATTGTGTGCTTCATCAATAATAACAACTTTATTCTCAAAAATGTTAATTGTACCATCAGAAGTAAGTTCTTTTATTCTACTTTTTCTAGCTAGTGCACCATTATAATTATGAAAAATAAATTTTTGATCTATCATTGTTTTTAATTGTGAATTCAAACTATTTTGTTCAGTTTCTGATAATTTATCATAATTATTCGCTTTTTTTACATTAACCAACCAAGCTCCATGTTGGGTATTAATATAACTAGTTGGTAAATTTAAAGAAGCCGATAATATTTCAATTAATTCTGGACTTTCATCGGTGTTAATAAATTCCCAAAACTGTTTTTTCTTATAAATAGGATTTCCGCAATTTTTAATTTCTTCAATATAATTAGTTCTCAAAGATGCGGGAGTTAATACAACCACTTTTTGATTGGTAATCATAGATTCAGCTGTAATAATTGAGACATTTTTAATAATATTTTCAGCAATTGCAATAGAAGAACATGTTTTTCCTGAACCTAAACCGTGATATAGTAAAGCCCCTCTATAAGGAGTATACAGATTAATGTAATCTCTAACGATTTTTTGATGAGTAAATAAAGATTGTTCTTTCTGACTACTTTTAGAATCACATGTTTCTTTAGTTTCATCTAAAATATCCTGTCTGTATGGCTTTAACAATCCGTTGATAAATTTAATAAAATTTTCTCTATTATTCATGAAATAACTAGATTTAATAATAGGCTTAGATCCCCTATCAATTGGTAATCTATTACCAATAATTTCATCACCAATTTGAATTGTTTTTATTTCAGAAACTGCAGCAATACTGGTATCGGTTAAATTTTGTTTTAATTTTTTCGTTTGAGATGGTTTTATAATTAATTTATTGATAGCATCCTTTTTAATTTTTTCTTTCTTTTCGGGTTCAAGATCCTCCTTTTCTATTTTTTGAAGCGTGGTATCGATGACACGTTTCTTTGATTTAATTGATTTCATAAACCTATTTTTATTTACCAGTTTATCATTTGTTTTATCTTCGATGTCTATATTTAGACTATTAACCTTTCCATCTTCACCTGTAAATGGAATGTTAATAATAACATTAAATTCTTTTAATTTAGAAGGTATTGGTTTATTAAATAACTGTTGTAATTGTTGGTTACTCATATAATATTTAAATACATAAAAAGTTTAAATATTATATTTTTAATCAATTAAATCGATCGATTTTGCACAAGCATCTTGTTCAGCCTTCTTTTTAATTTTATGAACAGACTTTGCTAAAAATACAAATGCCTTTCCATCATTTTTGGTCGCTAACTCGTGTACGTGTTCAAATGTGCCAAGTGTTCTAAATGATATTGCCTCGTTATTATTTACTTCGTGTATTTGTTGCCCTAAACAAATAAAAACCCCCATAGTATAACCTATTTCAGGATCATATTCTTCAATTTCGATATAATAGGGCGTAACCTTAAACTCTTTTTGAATCTTAACCTGAAGTATATTTTTATAATTGTCATCATTATTAATTATGTCATTCCAATTGATATGTTTTTCCAATACACTTTCAATAAATATTTGTGCAAATTGAAAACCGGGTCCTGTAACAAAAAAATTGGCGAATAAGGCGTTGTCATCAATTATCTCGGTTTTATTAAAATCCAAGAATAATGCACCTAAAAATGATTCGAATAAACATCCTAATTTCTTATGATTTGTTCTAATACCCTTTTCTTCTGCATGTTTCGAAATAATATACCACTTATGTAATCTCATTTCATAAGCAATCTTGCCAATTGCTTCGTTTTTAACTAAAGCAATCTTTTTTTCTGTCATAAAACCTTCATTCTCTTTAGGAAAACGTCTATATAAATAAAATTTTACTATACACTCTAACACACCATCACCTAAAAATTCCAATCGTTCATTTGATTTTGTACGTAACGGTAAACAATCAAGAGGTTGTTCCGTAATTAAGATATTGTTTTTTTCATTTTCAAGCCCAGGCCTTTTTGTATAAGAGCGATGATCAAAAGCCCTCTTATACAATTTCATGTTTGTTACAGTTCCGGGCAACCCATACCTGTTTAGGATAGATTGCACATCTTTAAGTGTAATTTCATTATTTAAATTATTGTATGGATTGAAAATTAATTTATCTCCTTGTTTAATAATATCATCATCCAATTTACCTGACATATATTTAGACAATTTATATGTCTATATTGTTTTAAAAATGATATTATCAAAAAAAAATATATATATGATATATATAATGCGCACTTTAAATGGAAGAGCAAGAAATGTTAATTCTTTGATTAATTCGTCGTCTACAACCTCATGTGGAGGACCCTCAAAGATAGGTGTTATTCAATCAGCAGCATACCCTCGAATTGCAAAAGGCGTTATGATGTCAAGATCCCCCAATCAACAAGTAATGACATGTGATACCCGTCCTGGCGCACGTCAATATAGACGTAGTGCACCCATGAAACTTTTAGGTTAAGTAATTTATCAATACGTATTAAATACATATTAAATACTATATTATATTTAATATGCAAATTATATCTGATTGCAGAGAAGGATCGTTAATTACAGAGTTAAATACCAAAAATGTATTATATGACTTAAGTTTAAATATTACCTCGAAAAATTTACATTTAGGAGATGTAATTATAAGCGATTTATCCGAAAATCCAATTGTAATTTTTGAAAGGAAAACATTATATGATTTAGCGTCTAGTATAAAAGATGGGAGGTTTAAGGAACAATCAGAACGTTTAATAAATTCAAACTCTTTAAATAATCATAATATATGTTATTTGATAGAAGGAAACATGAATTCATATAATGAAACAAAAGGAAGAATGGTGAAAAAAGCATTATGGTCAGCGATGACAGACTTAAATTATTTTAAAGGGTTCTCTGTATTTAGCACCGTAAATACTACCCAGAGTGCCGAGTACATATTAAGATATTGCGATAAATTAAATAGAGAATTCAAAAAGGGAAAATTAACATACGAACCAGTTGCATATTCTGATACATTAAAATCTGTGAAAAAGGAAAACGTAACTAAAGAAAATATTCATGTGATCATGTTGAACCAAATACCAGGAATTAGCGGTAAAATATCAAAAGTAATTATGGATCATTGTGGTAGTTTAAGAAATTTAATTGAAATATGCACTTTAAATAGAGAAGAATTATTTCAATTATGCACTACTGATAAAAATAATAAAAAGAGAAAAATTAATAAGAGTACAATCGAAAAATTAATAAATTTTATAATATAATTTTATAATATGGGAGACTTACTAACTGATGATATTCTATCACAAAAACTATCTACTGACCAAATATATTCTATGTCAAACGATCCATGGAATCAATCTTTAATGTTATCTACTGAAAAAAAACAAATAGTAAAATTTTTGGCAGAGTATGCTAATCGTTTTTTAAGATGTAAAAGGATAGTAGATGTCGGGTGTGGATTAGGATGTTTTTGTAATTTTTTAAAGAATTTTACGCAATTTAAGAAAATAATAGGTATTGATAATGCTACCTCGGCTGTAGTAAGAGCAAATAAAAGTTTCGGACATTTAGAAAATGTTAGTTTTGATGTAATTGATATTACCGATAGATCGTCAGCCTTTAAATTAAATAATCATAACCCAGACGTACTATTTATGTCTGATATAACTTGGTGTATTATTGAAAAATTACCAGATGTGAAAAGATATTTACGAGAAAATTTTAGAGGAAAGTATTTAATACATATTTTACAAATACCGGTTCATCAAGAATATACTAAGTTGATAACAGACCATCAAAGTATATTAAAATTTTTCAACTTTGAATATATATATGATGGTGAGTTTTATAAAAATAAGGATGAAGAAATTAATTGTGTATCATACTTTTTAGCTCGAATTAAATAAATAAAAATAATATTGGATATGTATATATAAAATGGATTTGTATATATACATACCGATTGCGATATTTCTATTATTAATATTTTTATTTATGACAAATATACTTAATACAAAGATGTTTTTTAGTATAAATGAAGGTTTCGATAGTAAAGATACACCAGGCAATATACAAAAAATAAATTCCGAAATTACATCGAATTTAAAAGTATCTGATAAAATAGACGAATATAACGAAATTATACTTAATATGGATGATCAAGCTGGTTTATTATTACTTGCTATTTTGAAAAAAAACCCGAATATATTAACCGGCAATAATACAGAATTATTGACTCGGTTTAATTCAATTACAGAATTTAAAAAGAATTTGAATGTTTGTTCCAAATTTTTAGACGATACATCTAATGTTAAAAATATAGTATAAGCTAATTAATATATTAATACATATTAATATATTAATATAATGATTGATTCACGACCAAATTGGGATGAATATTTTAAAGAAATAGTTCGGGTAACTGCAAAAAGATCTCCATGTGATAGACTAAAAGTTGGATGTTTATTAGTTAAAGATAACAGGATAATTAGTCAAGGATATAACGGGTTTTTACCGGATTGTCCCCATGAAAGTATTGTTAGAGATAATCATGAACAAGCAACTATTCATGCAGAACAAAATGCTATTAGCGATTGTGCAAAAAGAGGCGTATCTTGTTTAGATTGTGATGCATATATTACACATTATCCTTGCATAATCTGTACGAGAATATTATTAGCTAGTGGTATTGTTAATATAAAATATATTGATGAATATAAAAATGATGAATTAGTTGAATACTTTTGTCGCCTAAAAGGTATAAATCTACATCAAATATAGAAAAAAATTGATTTGTGGTTAATAACTTTTGGGATAGTAAATTAAAATGAAAGCCTGGGATTACGTAAAACCATTTATATCACATAATTTTAAAAAATGTGGTTATCGCCTTCCCATCGAGATAATTCGGTATATATATTTATTTATATTACATGATATTCATAATAAGTTATCTATTAAGTTTATATCTAACAAAATACATGGACATGTGAGATGCGGGAGTGGTTGCTTTACAATACATTTTAATGAAATACCTTATTTTAAAATTAATAGTGGCAATAGAATAAAGTGTAAAAATTCTATAATATCTTCGATTAATGCTATATCTCAAAAACAATATGATTTTAGTCATTATTGTTGTAATGGTAAAGGATTAGTACTTAAAAATACTATAGACAATCCCCGTTTAATTATGTAGATATGAAATATTTATTTATTATTTTAATCCTTTTTCAATTACCTCATGCTCTATCTGTTTATTGCTATATTTAACGCCACCCCAGTTACCCATCATAGCATTAGAACTATATTTACGTGAAACTTCATCCATAGAATATAACTTATCTAAAGGAGTGTTTAACCCTACATATTGATTTTGCTGATCAAACCCAGGATATGAATTTTGATTATATGGTTTATCATCACGATTTGAATCTATTAATTTAGATTTCATTTGATTATCACTTGTTTGTTTAAGCTGCTCGGAAGGTAAATTATTTTGTAAATTATCCGGATCCTTTATTTTATATACCGATTTACCCTGAACATCATATGATTGTTGCAGAAATAATAATGGACATTTAATATTTTGACTTCGTTGCCATTCAATAAATTCAGAATATTCTTCTAAATTATCGAACTGCACAGGATTAACTCCGGGAATTTCCGCAAGTTTAGAATTATATAAAAATATTTTATCTCCTTTCTGTATTAACATGTCAGGGCATCGTTTTCCTGTAAATGATTCAATCACATCTTGACTTTTATATGTTAATACAAAATATAACCCTATCAAAAATAACATTATAGCTAAAATAAATTTAATGCTAACTTCATACATATATAATTATGTGATAAAATAATCTAACAATTATATATGGTAAAAGTTTATTATATTAAAAAACGGGACGATAATACACAAATACAAAATATTAATAATGATATTAGTAAAAATATGAAAGTAATCTGTTTTATTTATTGGGATAAATGTGGGGCATGTAGCGAAGTTTCTCCAGATTGGCAAACAGCATCTAGTAAATTTCAACAAAATCATCCTGAAAATAATACAGTAATTGCGTACATTAATAAAGATGCGTTATCTCAACTAAAGTTTGACAAAGAAGTACATGCGTTTCCTCATTTTTCTACAATTCAAGGTAATAAGATAAAGGATTTTGAACCCGATAGATCAGTATCTGGACTAATGAAATTTATGGAAGAAGAATCTAAAAAAGAGAAATCATTAATGGGTGGAGGTAAAACTAGAAGGAAACAAAAACCGCGTCAAAAAAAAACACGAAAAAACAAAAAAGATGTGTATTATTATCCTCAATCTAAAATGTTAGAAAGTGGTTATATTAAATCAGGAATTCATTCTGTTTATTATTCATGTTATGGGAATAAAAACGGAAAACCTGTTTTAGTGGTTCATGGTGGCCCGGGAGGTGGAACTTTACCTAAAATGACGAAAATATTTAATCCTAAAAAATATTACATTATATTAGTTGACCAAAGAGGGTGTGGAAAAAGTACGCCAATTGGAGAACGCAGGAATAATAATACACATGAGTTGATAAAAGATTTTGAAAAGATTAGAAAGAAACTAAATATTAAAAAATGGATGTTGTATGGTGGTTCATGGGGGACATTTTTATCGCTTGTATATGCGGTTAAACATCCTAGTATTGTTTCTGAAATGGTGATTAGAGGAATATTTTTAGGAGGAAAGGATGAAATAGAATGGGTAAATGCTGGAACAGGAGCAAATTATTTTTTTCCCGATAAATGGGAGGATTACATTAAACAAATACCAGAAAATGAGAGAAGTGACTTATTAAAAGCATATGGTAGAAGATTTGAAGGTGAATTAGGTAATAAAATAAAAGATAAGGCTCTATACAATTGGGCAAAATGGGAATTATCAATTTCTAAATTATATCCGATGAAAGATACTGAAATTAAAAAAGAACTTACCAAAAATGATTTATATAAAAGCTTTGCTATGTTAGAATATCATTATTTCAAAAATAATTGTTTTGTTCCCAAGAATTATCTTAGAAATAAACAAATATATAAAACATTAAAAAATATACCGATTGAAATCGTTCATGGTAGATATGATATAGTGTGTCCGCCATCGTCGGCTTATGAATTACATAACTATATACCTCATTCAAAATTGCATTTTACACAAGCCGGTCATGCTGCTAGCGATTTAAAAAATAGAAATAAATTAATTGAAATTACTGATAAATATGTTTAAAATTGATTTATAATCATATAAAAATATTATTATAAATTACACTAATAAAATGGATATAGAATATCGTTTGTTTGATTTTAATATCTGCAATAAAACAGTAGATGATGATTCAGATGATGATGATAGTGGCGAAGAAAATAAATATACAGATAATAAAATGTTTGAAATTGAAATGTTTGCCATTAATGAACAAGGAGAAACCGCATCAATTACAGTTACAGATTATATGCCATTCTTCTTTGTAAAGGTAGGTTCATCATGGAAAGATAAAGATGCAAAAGGATTTTTGGCTCAAATAAAAAAAGAGATTAAACCATATTGGCATAATAGTATTGTATCATGCAAATTAGTAAAAAAGAAAAAATTATATGGATTTGATGGAGGTATCACCCATAATTTTATAGAACTGACGTTTAAAAATACGATGATTATGAATAAAATAAAATATTTATTTTATGATGACGATAATAAACAGAAATTGAAAAGAGGGTACTTATATAACGGATTTCATACTACAGTTTATGAGGCAAATATTCCGCCTTTGTTAAGATATTTTCATGTTGAGAATATTAGTCCTTCGGGGTGGGTAAGATTAGATAAATTTCGTGAAACAGCAACTAATTCGAAAAGAACAAGATGTAGTCGTGAATTTAAAGTAAAATGTGGTGACTTAATTCCTCTGAATGATAAGGAAACGCAAGTACCATATAAAATATGCAGCTTTGATATTGAAGCTAGTAGTAGCCACGGTGATTTTCCCTTACCCAAGAAAGATTATAAAAAATTAGCCACTAATATTATTGACTTTTGGAAAGGACAAAAATCTATTTCGGACTTAAAAGCGAAAAAGTTAATTGAAACATTAGTATTGTGTGCGTTTGAATACGGCTCTCATTATGATATCGATACTGTTTATCCCAAATGTGGTAATGTAGATAAAGAGGATTTGTTGTCAAATATTAAAGAATGGTTAAAGAAAAAGGTAAAAACTGATCAACCAACCACAGAGGTGACATATGACAACGAGGACATAGAAGAAACAAATACTGTATTTTCGTTTGGTAAGAAGAAGAGTAGTTTTTTGAAAAAAGAAGTTACGGTTTATGATATTATTACAAATAGTTCTTATGAATACGATGATAAAATAAACCTCTTAACAAAATCATTTGATAATACATTTCCAGAACTACATGGTGACAAGGTTACGTTTATTGGTTCTACATTTTGGAAGTATGGAGAAAAAGAACCTTACTTGAACCACTGTGTAGTATTAGATAGTTGTGATCAACTTACTCAAGAAAAAACTCAAATTGATACTGTTAATAGTGAACGTGATTTATTGGTTGCTTGGAAGGATTTAATTTTAAAGGAAGATCCTGACATTATTATTGGATATAATATCTTTGGTTTTGATTACCAGTTTATGTATGAAAGGTCTGTACAAAATGGATGTCAACGAGATTTTCTAGAACTTTCCAGAATTAAACGAGAAATTTGCCATGAAGAATATACCCCGGGTAAATTTAGAATTGCACAATCTAAGATCGTGCTTGCTAGTGGCGAACATGATTTGAAATTTATAAATATGACAGGTAGATTACAGGTTGATTTGTATAATTATTTTAGGCGAGATTATAACTTAGATTCGTATAAATTAGATCATGTTGCCAGTCAATTTATAGGTGATAAAATATCTAATTTTGAACATAGTAACTCTCAAACAACAGTATTTACGAGTAATATGACAGGATTATTTAGTGGCAGTTTTGTTCATTTTGAAGAGACTAGTCATAGTACAGATTATTATAAAGAAGGTGCTAAATTTAAAATTGTATCTATTGATACAGGCACCAAATCATTTATAATAGATGGTATTGAAGAATTTGATATGAATAAAAAGGTAAGATGGGGAATGGCGAAGGACGATGTAACGCCGCAGGATATTTTCAGAATGACAAATGAAGGACCTGATAAAAAGGCAATTATCGCAAAATATTGTATTCAAGATTGTAACTTAGTACATCATCTAATGAATAAAATTGATGTTATTACTGGCTATATCGAGATGTCGAAAATTTGTAGTGTTCCTATGAACTTTCTTGTAATGAGAGGTCAGGGAATAAAACTTACTAGTTTCATTGCTAAAAAGTGTCGAGAAAAAAATACACTTATGCCCGTTGTAGATAAAAAGTTTAATGATGACGGATATGAAGGTGCAATTGTACTAGATCCAAAATGTAATTTATATTTGGAAACTCCTGTTGCATGTGTAGATTATGCTTCACTATATCCATCATCGATGATTAGTGAAAATTTATCGCATGATAGTAAAGTATGGACTAAAGAATACGATCTTGATGGAAAACTTATATATGAATATGGAGAAAAAGATGAAAATGGTAATTATATATTTGATAATATGGATGGTTATGAATATGTTGATATTACATATGATACATTTAAGTATATAAGACCCCGATTTGGAGCTGCTTCCGTAAAAACGCTGTCTGGTAAAAAAATGTGTAGATGGGCACAATTTCCTAATGGAGAAAAGGGTATTATGCCATCTATTCTAGAAGATTTGTTAAAAGCCAGAAAGGCAACTAGAAAAAAGATTAAAACTGAATCAGATCCTTTTATGCAAAATATTCTTGATAAAAGACAAATAAGTTATAAACTCACAGCTAATTCTTTGTATGGTCAGTGTGGGGCTAAAACAAGCACCTTTTATGAAAAAGATGTTGCTGCTTCGACAACTGCTACCGGACGACTATTATTAACCTATGCTAAACGAATAATTGAAGAAGCATATGGTGATTCTATATGTGAAACAAAGAAGTTCGGAAAGGTTCGCACAAGGGCTGAATATATATATGGCGATACGGATTCAGTATTCTTCGCATTTAACCCTGAAGACCCCGAAACTGGAAAGAAAATTGTAGGTAAAGATGCATTAGAAATTACAATCGAACTAGCGATTGAAGCAGGCGCACTTGCCTCCAAATTTCTAAAAAATCCACATGATTTAGAGTATGAAAAGACGTTTATGCCATTTTGCTTACTTTCTAAAAAGAGATACGTTGGTATGTTATATGAAAATGATGTGAATAAATGTGAGCAAAAAAGCATGGGTATTGTTTTAAAGAGACGAGATAATGCTCCTATTGTAAAAGATGTATATGGAGGAATTATTGATATTCTAATGAAAGAACAAAACATACAAAAAGCAATTGAATTCTTATTATTATGCTTAGAAAATCTAAAGAATGGTGATTATCCACTCGATAAATTAATTATAACAAAATCACTTCGTTCAAATTATAAAAATCCCGAATCAATCGCACATAAAGTTCTCGCCAATAGAATTGGTAAAAGAGATCCAGGAAATAAACCATCGTCAGGTGATAGAATAGCATTTGTTTTCTTTCATAATAAGAATAATCCAAAACTACAAGGAGATAAGATTGAAACACCCGCATTTATGTTGGAAAAGAATCTAAAACCCGATTATTCCCATTACATTACGAATCAGATAATGAAACCAGTACAACAGTTATTCGCATTAGTTTTAGAAGACATTCCTGCATTTAAACGAAAACCGTTTCTTGTTAAGGAATATAAAAAGAAAATTAAGGCAATTAAAGTAGAATTCGGCGATGATCGAGTTAAAATGGATAAAAAGATGGAAGACTTGCGTAATAAAGAAGTCAAGACTATATTATTTGATAGTTATTTAAAAGAAATATCAAATGCGAAAAATAATATTCAGACAATTGATAGCTTCTTTATTAAAAAGTAATGTCTGCATAATATATAATATATATTATGGTATTTGGATTCGGAAAAAACGAAGAAAAACTATGAAAAGATAGGGCAAATAAAATAAATATTTTGTAATAATATAAACAGTAAATATTATGGCATATAATGTCTATAAATATAGATTTAGATTTATTATTATTTTTTAAAGATATGACTAATTATGTAATTATAAAAAAAGATAAAAATTTTCCGATGTTTAATGTTGGTAGGGATGATATTGATATAATATGTTTAGATATGAATAAAACAGTTGAACATCTTGAAAATGTATTACAAAATAATTATAGTAAATATAAGTGTCATTTTGATAGTAAAAATGAACACTTAAATATTTATTATGATAATATATGTTATGAGAATTTTATTGTTAGATTTGATTTGTTTGACGATATATGTAAAATGTATCCATCATATAAAATTTCTTCAGATGTAACAAAAGAAGTAATACAAAACAGTATTATTATAGAAAACGATATTAGTGTTCCTTTATTAAAAGACGAATTAATGATAAGACGTTTAGAATATGAAACTTATATTCATAAAAGACCTGATAAAATAAAACATTTAAATTATATAAATTCTTATCCTGAAGAAAAATATACAGTTTTTTCTAAAATTTTATGATATGAATATATTTAACATCTCATAACATATTATAATATCTATTATAATATATAATGGCTGCTAACATCATTTTTAGAATTATCACAGCAGTTGGAGCAGTATTAAGCACTACTCGGATGGGACAAATACAAATAGAAGATAGAAATATAGTAAATCCTGATGATATAGTAGAGGGCTATATAAAAGATCATTCTCTAAATTTGGTTAAAGATAAGATCAACCAATTGGATAATCTTGATCTTAGGGATGCATGTTCGAAATCACTTTCATATGATAATACAGGAACGGATGTTATAGTTACCTGTAAATTAGATGAAGGAGATGCAAAATTGCTGAAGATGGCATCTAAAGGAGGAAGTAATATGCTATGGATGAAATCAAAAAAAACAAAAAAGAGAAAACTATTAAAAAAGAGAAAGCAAACAAAAAAGAGAAAGCAAACAAAAAAGAAAAAGCAAACAAAAAAGAAAAAGCAAACAAAAAAGAAAAAGCAAAAAAGGAATAGAAAATCACGCAGAAATTAATTTTTCTCTCTTCATATTATTGTAAACCTTCATAAATATAGATAATGAGTGTTAGATACAACTGTGACTATCCAATTATATTTAGCCCTATCCTAAAAATAATGAGAGACGAGAGAATAAAATAACATATATATATATATATGAGTTTACAAGCACATACAAGTGATTTAAAACAAAAGGCAAAGCGTCTTAGAGATCATATAACTATATTAGGGGAAAAGATGTCAAATAATACAGCAACCCATGCAGAAATAAAAGAGTACGAACAAGGTATAAAAGCGATAAATGATTCTATTGAGATATTACGAGTAGTTAAAGACTTAAAAGCTACTATCAAGAATATGAAAGGTAATAAAGGAGGAAAGAAAAAAACAAGAAGGGTGAAAAAATCAAGAAGAAAGACACGAAAAGGTAAAAAATCAAGAAGAAAAAAGTAAAATAAATAATTATAAATAATAATCTATTTATAATTATATATGAGTAAAGAATCGTTTACTACAGGCCCTAAAATGTATATGCGTAGTTCATCAAGTTTTTTTGCATGGAATAGAAGATTAGGGGCTAATTTACAACCAAAGAAATATTTAGATAGTAGTGACGTAATAAGTGATGATAGACCAAGAATAAGACCCGCTAGAATGAATATGTTAGCAGCAAGAGCTGGACCAACATCAGGAAAGGGCATAAAAAATGTCACACGCCAAGATTCATCGCAATTTACCCAAGACAGAAGAGCGATGGCTGTATCTAAGGGAAATTATAACGAAAATAATAATAAAACGTACGATACAAGCTATGTAAAATCTAAATTAAACAGAACCCGAAGCTTAGGTAGTGTTGCTCCACCGAAGAAAGCAGCTAATCCAGCTGCACCATGTGCTAGTTGCCGACATGGTTAGATTATTCCGAATTCTATAAATAAATATATTATATAAATTATTGTAATATATTTATGTTATTTCGCACCGAACAAAGACTTATTTAATAGGTAACCAGACATCCATGTACCGACACTAATCCACATAGTGTCAATAGTATCAGAACCAGTTCTAATTATCCAATTTAAACCTTTGCAATAAGGTGTGCTGTTTAGAATAGGAGAAGTAAAAAAACCAGTAATACTCCAATTATTACAACTATACGCATATAAATTAGCAGCTCCGTAATGAAGTGTGATCCATATACCATAAATACCGATTGAATTATAAATGTATGGATGTATCGTAGTTATATATTGCGTTGCGTCTTTATAATATGATGTAAGATCCATAATAATAGATATAATTAGTTTTTAACCATTTTTAGAAATTTAATTCTTTTTTTTAAGCATTCTAATTTACAGAGATCAATCAACGGTATAATTTTTTCACTAATAGTATCACTACATCTACTACATATAGAGTATGTTGTATTATCGATGTGATCAAAATGTAATCCACATTTTTCTGACTGACATATATCATTATTACAATTTCTACACTTTATCATATAATTTACACCATTGCATATACCACATATGAAATTATGAGTAATAATTAAATTTTCAATTTCCATTACATTTGTTTTAATTGATAAACTATTTAAAACTAAATCATTTTTTTTTAATTATACTAACCATTATTAGATAAATCAGTCGAATTTGTAAAATTGTTAATAAATGTAGTTCTATCATTAACAAAGTTGTTATTTGAAATATCATTAAATTGATGAAATATATTATTAATAGTTCCGGATGAATTATACGCTTGGGATATAGTTCTAGCCAATTCACTTGCTATATGTTCTGTAAGATTTTCATCCAAACGAGTTGTTTGATTTAATAAGTGATTTATATTTTCACTCATATTATCAAAGAGTTCTTCCTCCTCCTCTTCTGTATACGGCATGGGTTCCGGTTGATTTATATTTTCTTCACTATTTTCTTCACTATTTTCGACATTTTGATTATCGGTTGAAAGATTATTTCTAGATGCTTGATTTCGATGTTCTCTAATATCAAATCTACATAACGGGCATCTAACATTTGTTTCAAACCAGGTTTGTAATTCATTCGTAGAATAAACATGTCCACAAAATATAATTCTAGTAACTAATTGTTGGTCATTAAATCGTTCAAGTGAAATTGGACAAGTATTATTTTGTGGATTTTCCATACTTCCAAACCTAACTAATTCTGTGGATTCTCTAACTTGTCTATTGGTTGGTCGAATTATAACAGGAGATAATGTATCACCTATTGTACCAAATAATAAATTAGGTATATCGGTTAAATAATTTCTCATATATTGAGTTTGATTATTAGGTACAATTGATATGTTTGGTCGCACAGTAGTCTGTCTAGGTACCAAATTTGGCGGTGGTCTAACTCCAATATTTATCCAGTCGTTGTTAAGATCGGTTCTAGGTAGTGATCGTGATGGTGGTCTTGGTATGGTAACTCGATCCTGCTCTCTCAATAGTCTATTTTGGATGTTAACAGTTCTTCGTAATGATTCATTTTCTCTTCTTATTCTATGAATTGTATCAGTAGTATCATCCATATTTCTATTTATAACATGTCTCAACGCTGTTTCTTGATTACTAATTATTGTAATCACATCTTGCATCGTTTGTTGCGAAGACGCAACGAATCGGGAATAAGTATTTAATATGTCATCATTCATTATATAATAGAATATATATATAAATTCAATTAAAACTGTTTAAATAATAAAATGTATTATTTATATTAATGAATATAGAAAAATATGAAAATAAAGGATTAACCGGGTTAGTAAATCTGGGAAATACTTGTTTTCTAAATTCAGCACTACAAGCAATATCCCATAGTTATGAGCTGAATGAACTATTAGATAATTCTAATATCTTCAATTATATGAATAAAAGTTCTAGTTCTTCAGTTTTACTTAACGAATGGAATGAATTAAGAAAATTAATGTGGTCTCAAAATTGTACTATTTCCCCCAAGGGGTTCGTAAAAGCGGTTCAAAGAGTAGCAAAGGATAAAGGCCAAGACATATTTACAGGATATGAACAAAATGATTTAAGTGAATTTATAATTTTTATACTAGGCAGTTTTCATGATAGTTTAAAGCGAGAGGTAGATATAGTACTAAAAGGAGAAATAAAGACCTTTAAAGATAAAATTGCTGTAAAATGTTTAGAATCATATAAAAGATTGCAAGAAAAAGAATATAGTGAAATTATTGACTTGTTTTATGGAATACAGGCAACTTTGCTTTACAACAAAGATGTTGAATATAAAGATTTAGATGAGAAAACTGTATTAAGCGTTGCAGCTGAATCTTTTTTTATTATTAATCTACCTATTCCAGCAAAAAAAAAGAATATCAACATATATGATTGTTTTGATACGTTTACTGAAGCTGAACTATTAGATGGAGAAAATATGTGGTATAACGATAAAACAAAACAAAAACAAGCAATTAATAAGAAGACATGCTTTTGGAAATTACCCAAGCTGTTAATTATTGATATAAAAAGATATGATATGAATAATTCAAAGAAACAAAATAATATTGATATTCCTCACATAATAGAGTTATCAAAATACGTGATTGGATATAAATCTGGAGATAACACATATGAATTATATGGAGTATGTAATCATAGTGGGGTAACACATGGTGGTCATTATACAGCAAATATAAAGAACGCAAACGGAAAATGGTATAATTATAATGATACATCTGTGAATGAAATAAGGCCTGAATTAGTAATTACAGCAAAAGCATATTGTTTATTTTTTAGAAAAAAAATATCTCAATAATTATAACCCCCCATTTTTACCCATTTCTTCAATTATGTCATTATAATAACACGGTTCATGATGGTTCATATTATCATAATTTACTTTTGGCTTAGTATTATCATTAATAAAACTTACATTTTTATCTGTTTTTAAAATTATATGTTTATCATATTCAATTCTATCAACCCCCGTTAGTGCTAACCCTCCTCTTTTAGTTAAAACAACAATCGGACTTTTTACATAGTTTTTCATATAAATTACTAACTTAATCATTATAAATTATATAAATTATTAACTTTATATAATTTTCACTTAAATTAAATCATTTGTGATCGGAGTCGCTTTAATAGATAGTGGTTTCAAATTAATTGTAGATACAAATGTTTCTCTACTACAATTCATGTTATTTTTTGGATTCTTTTCAAGATGATTAATAGCAAATTGTCTTCTATTTTTCGGTATAGGACAAACATCATATGTTTTTTGTGTATATGAACTATCATAGTTATCAATTGCAGTATTAATGTTTGTTTCATTACCAACAGCTCCTAATTTGAATGTATATACATTTGCATTTTCTTTTACCTTTTTGGAATACAATACCTGTTGACTGCCATTTAATAAAGATACGGTTGCATTCATTAATGTAGTTGGCGTAATTAACCGAACAACATATAATTCATCGTGATTTTTCGATGTATGAAGTCCCATCTTCAAAGTTTCTTGTTGAACTATAGTATTACTGCTAGTATCAGTTGTAATATTTAAATATTGGTCAGAAAAATTATTATTCGTTAGCTTTGTTCGTAGATCACCACTAACCATACCTTCCAAATAATGATCTTTGATGTGTTTATCATATATTGATCCGTGATTTCGTGAATGTGTTACACTATTACGACATCCATGGTCGTCATTATGATATTCATGTATTGGTCGTGCATTAGATGAGTTATGAGAATGTGTGCTAGGGTCATGACTGTCATTATAATGGTTACGATCAATAGGAGCTCTTGAATGTCCTCTAGAACCATAATGGTTGTGTTCAGGATTATGATCTGTTTGTGGTCCAGAAGGAATTACATGACTATGTCTCCCGTTTGTTCCATGGCTATGATAATACACTTCTGATGGTACACCATTAGATAAATAACCATCTAAATCAGCACAATTATTCGAATTATTACCACTTAAATCTGTATTTGGATCGCTAGATGTAATAAACCCAGTGGTTACATCAATCGATCCCTGTGCAGCAATATTTGTTAAACCACTAACAATATTTTCATTTCCACTATCAGGTGCTGTAGTAGTAGTACCTGTTGATTCCCAAACCTGTATTTCAGACAAAGAAATACCGTTATTATCAGTTGGTGTATTATATTCAATTGCAATATATTTAATACCATCATCTGGCACAGATTGTTCGTTGCCTAAATCATCATATAATATACCATATTTTCTTAAATAATTTTCCCAAACAGGTAATTTATTTGGACAAATACTCGTATTTCCTAAACCCTGTCTATAACCCGAACCGTACCCATTACCGCTATGAAGTTGAGTATGTAAACGGTGCAACTCAGCATGTTTTAAACACTTTGGCGTGCCACATATACTACAATCATCAGTAGTGCTACTAGCAGTACCAGCAGTACCAGCAGAAAACTTTAAATTAAATGATAGATTGAAGATATATAATGCTAAAATAACTATAATTATAATCATCATAGCACTCATAGCACTAATTGTATCAAGTGCATAAAGAACTATGACTAGTATTATAGGAATAAATGATATAACTAAACTGATAAATGTATTATACAATTGACCAATATCATTACTTATATTATTTGAAGAATTGTTATTTTCTACATTCGCCATGATATATATATTATAACTTTAAAAATATATATATAAATTTCAAATTTTATTTCTTCGTGTACGTTTTTTAAATTGTTTTTTATTTCTTTTTGTAATAATATTTTTTTTCTGCCCTGTCTTGGGTTTTATAACTGGTTCATCATATTTACAAAATGTATCAAATAAATTATCTGAAATACATTTTGGATCGTATAAACAACCATTCTCTGTATTTTTAATAATATTTTCATTATTAACAAAGTAAAAAAAAGGTATTGCTAAATGAGATAATGCCTTATGGTTAATAAATGAATACATATTATTTTCAACCTCCATAAATGTTATAAACATTAAATTATTTATTAAAATACCTTTTTATTTCAGGTTCAAATTTAGTTTCTCTATTATTTTTTACATGAGACACTATTCTTTCAATTTGCTCTTCATTAAAGAGGTCTGCTAAACATTTTTCTAAAAATTTATATGTAATAGCACTTTGGGTCTTATTTTTAGAAAATTTTAGTTTTCCACCTGTTATTTCGACTACATTATCTTCTAAATTATTATTATCAACAAAATCATTTATTCTATGAGATACATCGCCTTTTTCTTCTCTAATTTCCCTACATTTTTCATTTAAAATTTTAAGTTTATTATCCAGAGATACCCACTGCTTAATACTTTCAATAAACGCACCTTGCTCATCCATTTATATTATAAATAATATAATATAAATTCTAATATAATTTATTTCTTTCCTCTCTTAACTCTACGAGCCATTCTTCGCTGAGCACCCCATAATCCAAAAGGGACAATAGCAGAGCTAAGAACTCCGCCTAAAAATCCTCCCGATCTTCTACGGGTTCTTCTACGAGCACTAGATGAACTTTTTTTGGTTCTTTTAGCACCTCCTCGTTTCTTAGTAGATCTTCTTCTACGTCCTCCTGTAAGAGTATTAGTTTTAGATGCAGGATTTAAAGCTTTATTAACTTGAGCACTCATATCACCTACTTTGTTTGCCATCCAACTTGATGCGCTTCCGCCACGATAGTTTTTTCTGGTTGTCTTTGCCATATATATATACGAAATATTATATTATTTTATCATATAAAATTCGACTACGCAATAGTAAAATAAAGTTTCCTAAAATAATAAAAAAACTAATAATTACAAAAACCATCGATAACATAATATATGGATAAATATCTGCCAATAACATATCAATTATTGGTTTAAATAATAATCGTATTTGTAGTTTAACATCTTCATTTTTCAATATATCCATTATTTCAGTTAATATAACATTTTTAGTAGAGACATCCATACTTTAATAAATATAATATTTATTTAACTATAATGTGTTTGCGTATATAAAAAATAATTTTAGTATGATATAAAAGTATGAGTGAAAACTATGACATTTTAGTACCAAGTGACTCTTTTGATTTCACAAAATTATCTTTAGCAAACCCGACTACTTTACAGGGTGGGACTTTTTTTACAAAGTTGTTAAACGACAACTCCGAATTATATATCCAGACTCCAATCTGTACCACTAAAAGTGGTTTTGTCAAAACTGCAAAAAAAATAAATTGTGACATGTTATTTGAAAAAAATAATACTGTCTTCATTGAATGGTTTGAAAATTTAGAAGAATATTGTCAAAAAATGATCTATGCAAAATCAAAAGAATGGTTTCAAGATGAAATAGAACAAGACGATATTGAAAGTGCATTTACTAGTTCTATTAGAAGCTATAAATCAGGAATGTTTAATATGATCAAAACAAGCACAGAATCTCCTCGAATTTCCCATGGCAATACTCGCCTTTCTATATTTGATCAGCAAGAAAAAGAGCTACAAATGACCGATGTTACACCAAATAACAATATGGTATGTATATTACAATTACATGGTGTTAAATTTACGCCAAAGAATTTTCAAATATTGATTCAATTAAAGCAAGTAATGGTAATGAGTGACAACATGTTTAGTAAATGTCAAATACGACCCAACCTAGAAGTTAAATCTAAAAGAAAAATATCATTAAAATCATATGTTTCGGAAGATGCCGATAACGAGATTGATAATGATAACGATAACAACGATAATCATAATGAAGATAATGAGAATGAAGATAATGATAGCAAAGAAGAAATAAGTATTGCATTATCCACAGAAGATTCTTCACATAACGAAAACTCACTTTTAGAAGATCATCCAGAAAGTTTAGAAGAAAGTCCAATTTTAAATAAAACAACCATCGAAGAAATCCATCTAAATTTAGATAGAGAAAATTTAGAAGAAATTACACTTAAAAACCCGAATGAAGTTTATATGGAAATATATAGAGAAGCCAGAAATAAAGCAAAGGAAGCAAAAAGACAAGCAATAATTTCTTATTTAGAATTAAACAAAATTAAATCTGAATCTGAATATGATATTAGTTCTTTAGACAACAGTGATGATGAGCTAGATAGTGCAATTAATACAGCGATCGATAAAAAAAGGAATAACGAAACTAATTTTCTAGAATTAGAAAATTAAATGATATATTTTAGAAAAATATTTTATCAATAGTTTTATATAATGAGCATGTTAAGTTCTTTAAAGAAAGTCGCTGATAAAGCTATTATATTGGTTAAATCTAATCTTTTAGGAGTTGTTGCTGGAATCGTAATTATTTACCTATTGATGAACTATGGATCTCTTAAGTCATCTATGCAGTCCGGTATGACCACAGGTGAAAATGCCCCAGTCATGGGACCAGCTTCTTCACCCACAGCAAGTATTCCCGATAATGAATACCAAACAGTACAGGGTCTTACTACATCTACACATGGTCTTCCCGCTTCTTGTACCAAGCAATCAACTATGGATCCCAAAGAGTTACTCCCCAAAGATGCAAACAGTGAATGGGCTTCATTGAATCCATCCGGATCAGGTGAATTAAGTGATGTAAATTTACTCAAGGCTGGTCATCATATAGGTATTAATAGTGTTGGTCAATCACTTCGCAACGCTAATATGCAAATTAGATCAGAACCTCCTAATCCCCAAATGAACGTTGGTCCCTGGCATCAAACCACAATGGAACCCGATCAATTGCGAGTTCCTCTTGAATTGGGTCAAGGCGTTCAATAATTAATTTACAAACTATGAAAAATATAAAATGTGAATGAAATATATGTCTAATATTAATATTTTAGGATATGTTTTAACGACTGTAATATTATTATTGTGTTTAAAAATATATTTAGAATCAGATTCGTTTAATTTGAGATGCATCGTTTCAGAAGTAGATGGTAACAAATATTGTGTACGTGAACGATCTAAAATAACGTTGGCTGCTGATCTATTGGCAACCGTAACACAAAATTTAACGAAGCTGGTAGAATATGTTGGAGAAAAATATCCTAATAAAGAAAATGTAAAAAGGTTAGTTGATAATTTCAGACCAACAAAAATCCAAGAAACACTTCCCACTAGTAAATTGACAGCATATAGTGAAAATAAAGGTGAGAAAATCGCATTTTGTCTGACTACACATAAGCAAAACAACGATTTAATTGATATTGATACGTTAACGTTCGTTGGTATTCATGAATTGGCACATGTTGCTACTATTACCGTCGGACACAATAGAGAATTCTGGGACAATTTTAAATTTTTACTTGGAGAAGCCAAGTCATCCGGCATTTATAATCCTGTTGATTATAAAAAGAATCCTAAAGAATATTGTGGTATGACTATTAGTGACAATCCTCACTATGATCTATAAACAAAATAATTGGTATATATTTATAATATAAATATATACGAATAATATATATGTTAGAAGTTTTTAAAATACACTATATAAATGATAATACTACAAAAAAAATAATGATTTTTTGTGGTGACAACGAAAAATATCATAAAGAACATTTAGATCAAATTTTAAATAAAAAAGAGTTTGAATCATTAGAAACTAATGAAGTGGAAATTGTATTTGTAAATGATTACATTCATAAAGACGATACTATAGAAAATATAAAATTGAAAATAATTAAACATGATAATGATATCATTTTTGAAGAACTATATTTATATGGCTATCAATTAAAATCGTTGAATCTAGCAAATATATTTAAAACAATAGAGACAAGTGAGTATGATGAAAATGTCCTTATTCATAATTTAAAAAATAATATTAATGATGATATATTTAATAAATTTTTGGATTTTAAAAATGGAGACGAAATGCATATAAAAGATGTGTTATATGTTGAAAACGAAAAAATATTAACTAAAATGCCAATCGGTCAAAAATTTAATTGTAATAACTATTTATTTTATAATTCGGTATCCCCTTTTGATATAAATTCTGAAAAAAATATCCTTAACGATAATATTACAAAGACAAACGGAGATTTTATATTTGAATATGATATTTATAATAACGATATTTATTTGTGTAATTTTTCTGAAAAAACTTTTATGAAAAAAATTGTTGAAATCTATTATTTTTATTTATACGAAAAGGGGATTTTTGATACAGAACAATTAGCAGAACAAAAAGTATCATTAAAAAGTAATACCTCAAAATTAGTATCCAAAAAAATACCATATAATGAAACTATTAATGAAATATATAAAAATTATAGCGAACTCGAATTTAAAGATTATGTTCCACATATGGGAATACTATCAAGTAAGATAAAAATTTGTTCTGCAAATAATATGTTTGTCCCACTTGATCTCATTTTCAAATCTTTACATTCAACCGAAGAGTTTCCATTAATTAAATTAAATCTGGGAAATAAAACTGAAAAATTATTTAGAATATATAGTAAAGGAACCGCATTTGATGGAAGAAAAATACCGCATTTAAAAAAAGCAGAGATATCCAAAATACAACGGTCAATCGGTAATCATAAAGGTCTTACAATTTATATTGTAATTAAAAAAAGAGCATTCTTCTTAGAAATAAAAGAAAATGGGGATATGTTTGTTTTCTTTGAAAATGATACACATATTACCATTGATAAATTTAATGAATTACTGCAATATGGTATAAATAATATACTTACTATAATTAAAAACAAATTTGAAAAAAATGGATACAAGATAAATTTTTTTACAAATATATACTCATCCAATATAAAAATACTAGATTGTGATTTCTTATTTAAACTAAAGACCAGTAAGAAAATCAAACTATCAAAATTAGATTGTCTAAGTAATATTTTTGAAAAACAAACTAATTCCAAAATGATATATAAACGAGTAAAAAATTATAGTGATGCAAATGAAGAGAATGGATTTAAAATATTTATAGAAAAAGATAAATCAAATAAGGATATGTATAATGTTATTATTAGTGGCATAAATGATATACATTATATCGAACACATACCTATCTTTTTAAAAACATATTTTGATATATTATTAAATACTGACGGTGGTGATATTAAAAAAATATTATGTAAAAATAAAAAAGATATTGTTGATGAAACGGTATATATTAGCGATGAAGAAAAAAATGATAAAACCGAAGGATACGATAGTGATGATGTAGATGAAGATGAAGATGAAGATGAAGATGATAATTTTTTTGATGTAAAAGCAAATATAGGATTGGGTGAAGACTCAGACGAAGACTCAGATAAAGACGAAGACGAAAATAAAGACGAAGACGAAGACGAAGACGAAGACGAAGACGAAGATGATGATGATGATGACGATGATTTAAGTATTCCTGGAAGTCTAGGGTCTCTATCATTAGGAGAATCGTTAGGGGGGGCAAGAAAGGGCGAAGATAGAAATTACTCACAAAATAGAATAGAAAAATATGATAAAAATCTATTTTTGAAATTCAATACAGCAGATAATCTATATTCTAGAAGTTGTGCTGCTAATGCAAAAAAACAACCTATCATTATTTCAGAAGAAGAAAAAAAGAATATTGATGATAATCACAGCGGCTCATATAATGAAGCACTAGAATATAGTACAGACACAACCACGCCATACTATTATATTTGCCCTAGATATTGGTGTGCAGAAGAAAACGTTAGTTTAACCGACGATCAAGTACAAAAAGATGGAGATGAATTAAAAAGCACATTTTGTTCCGGAAAAATAATAGAATTTGATGATAAAAAACAACACCATAAAGGAGATAGCGACTATATTTATAATAATCCTGGATTTAATAAAAATTCATGTATCCCCTGTTGTTTTAAAATTTCACAAAAAGCAAAAAATATCGAGAATAAACGTAAATGTAAAGACCAATATACCGAGACCGGAAATAGTAGACAAGTCGAAAATATTGATAATAAAAGTAAAAATACTATGTTATTGGAAGAAGAAATATCAGTTGATTATATTCAGCAACCAAATAAATTTCCACTAGAAGCCAATCGTTTTGGATACTTACCCTTGAATTTACAGAAGTTTCTACCAAATGATTTGAAAAATTGCAAATTAAAAGGTGATTTTAATTGTATATTAAGAATTGGCATCGAACAAAGTAATACACAATCTTTTATTTCATGTTTATCTAGTATTTATAGTTTTATAAATAAAGAAGATACAGTTATATCAAATAGTGAATTAAAGAAAAAGATTTGGGAAGAAGGTAATATCGATTTAGACAGTTTTATAACATATATGAATGGGAATTTAATACAAGCATTTTACAATAAAAATAAAAAAGTGAATGTGGTAAAATATGTAAAAAATACGGTTTTGGGTGAAAAACTAGTTAGAACAAATAAAAAACAACAAATGCTTTTTGAGAAATGTGTAAATGCGTTTGAAGAATTTAAAATTTTCTTAAAATCAGAAGAAACTACTATTACACACGAATATATCTGGGATATTATTTCGAATAATAAATATAATTTAATATTCAAAAATCCAATTAATTTGGTTATTTTTGAAATAAAAGAAGATTTTGAATCAAATTATATTGAAGTACTTTGTCCTACAAATCATTATTCTAATGATAATTATAAAGAAAATGCTGAAACATATATTATATTAAAGCATGGTGATTTATATGAACCCATAGTGTATTGTGAGCGTAAGAAAAGTGATGTAAAGGGTGAAAAATTCAAAATAAATATCGTTACTAATTTGAATAAACGCAGATTAATACAACATAACCTTCACGATATGAAAAATCTTATTAATAATATAAAAACAATTTATTTAAACAACGATAAGTGCGGTGTATTACCTAGCAATCCAGGTAAATATAAATTTAAACCTATTGAAAAAACATTACGATTCTCAAATGATATTGTAACCAAATTAGTTTCTATGCATTATGGTATTCAAAAACAAATCGTAAATTATAATGGTAAATGTATTGGATTATTAATAAATGAACCGATACAATCTGGAGAAGATGGTAGTATTAGATACGTACCTGATAAAGAGCCATTTATGTTACCAATATATCCAAGTTCTATTTTGAAAGGTACAGATATTATTTTTATTGATGATGAAACGCTGTTGATTAAATATGCAACATTAAAAAAGAAACTCTTTACGTTAAGCGAAAAATCATCTAATGAAATTCCATGCAACCCAGTTTCCAAAGTGATTGATAATGAAGAAACAATTGTTGGTATTATTACTGAAACTAAGCAGTTTATCCCGGTCGAACCAAAACCGAATAAATTGGAAGTAGATGATTATAAAATTGTTTCAACTGTTAAATCAAATGATTTATTTTTAGATAATAAAAATTTATTTTATAGTGATGCCGAATTATTTTCAACAGAACATGATAAAAAGGATATGAAAACGAATATATATATTAAAAAAATCAAACTAGAAAGTCGTTTCTATGATTGCTTCCGAAATTTCATAAGAATACAAATAAATAAGCCAAATAATATATATAATAAGGAAGAATTGCAAACTATAATTAATAATAATTTAATAATCTACAGTGACAAAGTTAGTAGAATTAATGTTATTATTAAAAAAATGACAAAAGGAATAATTAATTTTGTTGATTATTTCGATGAAGAAAAAATAAGTTCATTAAATCTGGAAGAAAATATATGTTTCGATGAAGAAAAAAATGCCCTGTTGATCCCATCTATTAATCTGGTTACAGAAGAAAGCAACGAACCCTTCTATTATAAAAGATTATACGATGAAATTATACGGTATGATTATATCCGAAAATTTATATTTGATATAGATAGTTATCTAAGTTTGGTTAAACAAAATTATAACTTAAATGATGATGAATTTATTTTACCTCAATCGTTGTTATCGCCCAAATATTTTGAAAATTTAGTTGAAATAAAAAGTAACTTAAATAAATTATATGATACAGCATATCCTCAAATACACATACCATACAGCAACATACACAAATTAATTAAATATACCGACGGTATAGAAGGCGATAGCGTAGATGAAGAAGATGTGGGATATCAAATGAAAAAGGAAAAGAAAAAAATCAATCGATGTCCAAATGGTTTCAGGCGAACAGATACTATATGTGTTCCTATAAATGCAAGTGAATGGAACATAATCGAACAAGATGAAAATCACATATTATATGAACACACCAGTATTAAGGATAAAAAAATAAATATTGGATTAAAGTAAATAATTTTATAAATAAAATATTTAAATTTATAAAATTAGAATTCATTATTTGAAACATCAGTTGATGGAGTATCAGCATCAGCATCAGCA
>Ga0209632_10001155_pt1 | contig 27153 bp, 18 predicted proteins | sample COG_10_FD_184754 | JGI IMG/M metagenome (GOLD analysis project Ga0209632, IMG submission 184754) | Pelagic Microbial community sample from North Sea - COGITO 998_met_10 (SPAdes) (version 2) | ecosystem: Environmental > Aquatic > Marine > Neritic zone/Coastal water | place: Helgoland, sampling... | reverse complement strand
GGAATTATTACAATGTAAAATTGACGTCCCGTTATTTTTAAGTGAATATTGTTTTATTGATGACGTAAAATCCAATATTAGTAAAGGTAAAGATAAATATAAAGGAAAGGGTAAAGTATTACCACCACCTCCACCTCCACCTGCTAATACTAAATATGATATGATGATTAGAATGGGTATTCCCAAAGAAGCCGTCCTCCAAAAAATGCGTTTAGAAAATAAAGTTACTAAAATAAAAGCATCTGATTTACAAAAAGTTACTTTAAAAAAAACTACGATAAATGTTAAAAAAAAATCAGAGGAAATGCCATATTTAGAAGAATTATTAAATAGAATTAAATTAATTTCTAACTTATAATATAAATGCCTAAGAAATCAAAATCAAAATCAAAATCTAGTAAGAAATCATTTAAAAATTATATAGATGATTTATTAAATCCTAAAAAAAATACCAACAAAGGGTCAAAAAAAAACAGATCATGTGGTAAGAAGCGTACAAATTTACGAAAATCTAAATTTAAGAAAAAATCTAAATCTAAAAAAAATATATAAACAAGGTGATTTCACTATTATTTTTAAATATATTATAATTAAAATATAATATAATTTATAATGACAACCGTTAACGACTTAATAGATGAAATTAAAATAGGGTGTCCTGAATTATCGGATTCAATAGAAAATATAAGAGGGAATATACATCATAAGACGCGGTCAAAAATACTAACTAAGAAAAAGTCTTTACCCAAACCCGCACCTAAAAAACCTTCACCTAAAAAACCGTCACCTAAAAAACCCGCACCCAAAAAAAATTCACCTAAACCAGACAAACAAGTCGCAGTTTCAGATAAATTACAAAAAATATTAGATGCAAGAAAAATGAAACAGGAACCCAAGCCCGCAAAACATGTAGACGATAAAGAACCTGATAAAGAACCTGATAAAGAACCTGATAAAGAACAGGATTTAGGAATACCATTTAGTTCAATAAAAGCTTGTGGTCACGTTAATTTTACCGATAAAAATATACAATTAATCAGGAAAACTTCTTTCTTAAAAAAAACTACATCTACTAAATTTACAAAAATAGAAACAGACCCAGATGGAAACTGTGGATACCACGGTTTATTACAAGGTTTATTCGAAACATATTACTTATTAGGCGATAAGACAAATGATTATCTTAAAAAATTTATTAAAGAAATTAAAGAAAAACTACAAGTAGATCCCAAAGAAATTGTAGCAAATAATAGAAGAAATAATTATATAACTATCCCAAGAGAAATAATAAATCATTTTAGAAGGTTTATATTGGATCTAATTGATCCTAAAAAAAAAATGCCAGATGGATCATCCATACATTATTTTGAAAGAGATGATGAAGTCCCACACTTTATATGGGATGATAAAAAAGAAAAATATTCTAAAAAACGAAAACCTGTAAAATCAATAAAAGAAAATATTAAAAAAAATAATGAAATATATGCAAATATTGAAGGAGGTATCACGGATACCAGTTCTATTTTAAAAGTTAACTGGTTAAGAGAAGAAGTAATAGCAAGACTTATAATTATTTTCGGTATATCTATTCATGCATATTTAACATATACAGATAGAATAACTGATAGAGATTTTATAACATTAGTACCAAATAGTTGTGAAGGCATCAAAAATTGTGGTCATATAATATTTATGGTTAATAATGGTAATCATTTTACATATTTAAAAACAGATATTCAAGGATATGATGAAAATATATTAAAATGTTTAGGGGTTGATGAAGTAAAATCAGACGGTTCATCAGACAGTTCATCAGACAGTTCATCAGACAGTTCATTAGACAGTGCATCGGATAATAATAGTGATGTAGATAAATTATTAAATATGGGATTCATTAAAGATGATATAATTAAAGTATTAAAAACTAATAATTTTGATAAAGCATTAGATATTTTATTAAAAAAACAAAAGAATTCTGATCCGGTGGTTGTTCCAGATCTAGATTTAGGTAATTTAAGCTCATCCAGTTCATCCAGTAAGAAATCAAAAAAAAACTCGAAAAATAAATCAAAAAAAAAACCCATCCCGAAATCGCCGCAGAAAAATAAATCCCGTAGTCATTCATCTAATAGATCCAAGGTTTCGTTAAATTTAGATGATCTAAGTGACAGTAATAATTCAAATACATCCCCGAATTTATCTAGAAATTTTTCAGATTTTAGTATAAATTCATCAAGTGATAAATCTAATAAAGAATCTAAATCTATATCAAATACTTCTGATTTAAATAAAAAATATAATTATAAAAAAAATCCTAGATTATATGAAAAAGAATTATATAAATTAATTTTAAAGAAATTTCCTAATTCACCTGAAACTGATATAAAAAAAGAATATGAGGCAAGAATTGATAAATTAAAATCTAATATGTAATTAAATGGATGATATTTTTCTTTATGATGAAAATGTTAATGAAAATACGCAAGATGAAAATTATATAAATGAAAATGAGATCATATACAGAGATAATAATATTAATTGTGATAATAACATTATCGGAGGTATTTATGATATTGAACAATTAATTAGAAAAGATATAAAAAGAGAAAGATTAACCTTGTCTAATTTAGATTTAAATGAAAAATTTGATACTTATATACAGCATAATGGTAGTGCTTCATGTAATAAATTAAAGTTTAATTTGGCGTCTAATTTTTTGGGCGGCGTAACATATAAAGAAAAAGTTATTGGTCTAAGGTTAAATAATTTCATTTTTTCCTCCTCCGGAACCTCGGCGAGTAATACCATTTTAAGGTCTACATTTATAGATATTGTCATAGAAGAAATACCATATAATGTATGCTGCCAGAATCCAAGGGGTTTAAATATTATTGAAAGAGCGTCGACACACACATACACAATGAATACAAGTATATTAAATTATCAAAAACAATATGATGAAGAAATTATAATATTTCAACCAATCGCAATTCATTCTTTAACAATTAGTATATATTATGATAATAGACCATATATTTTTGACAAAGATGATATTATATCTTTTGATTTTGAATTACTTTTATTAAATAAATAAATATCTATAAAAATAAATTACTTAAAAAAATATCTAATATATATTTTAAAATGGAAGGTATTGATTACAAAAATTTTGACGCCGTTGTTAGTAAAATGCGGACTTTCTTTCGCGATATTAAAGGATATAAAGAAGTTCATACACAAAATAAACTGAGTATTCTTGCTGCGTGTGAAGATCCTACTACAATAGCAACTTATAATTATAATGGCCAACTATGGCCCCTTCCTCAAACAGGTCAAATGTGGCTTGAACATTATCTTTTAGAACACCCAGAAGAAGATGGATTTTTCTGCGTATCAACTTCTTATAGAAACGAACCTGATCCTGTTCCAGGGCGCCATGATAAAATTTTTCCTATGTTTGAGTTTGAACTCAAAGGCGGCATAGATGAACTTAGAAAAGTAGAAATGGAATTACTAGATTATCTAGGTTTTAATGAACATGCGGATGTACTTATGACTTATCCACATGATGATTATGACAACATAGCTAATAAATATGAAGTAGATGAACTTGACCATATCCACGAAGAATATATTGAAAGAGATTTCGGTAAAGCTTTCTTTTTAGAAAATTTTCCTAGAAGAACCTCTCCGTTTTGGAATATGAGACATACTGATGATCGGGAACATGCTAATAAGATTGATGTAATTATTCATGGTATTGAAACTATTGGATCTGCTGAAAGAAGTACTGATCCCGGACAAATGCGTGAAATGTTTCATACTATTTCCGATGGCGGTTATGCAAATATCCTTTTTGCACAATTTGGTAAAGAAAGAGTAGAAAAAGAATTGGAAGATTTTCTTAGTAAAAAGTTCTTTAAAAGATGTGGTGGTGGTATTGGTATGACGAGAATGATCCGGGCCATGAAACTATCTAATTTGATTTAACATCAATATGTTTAACCAGCCAAGTAGATTGTTTTTCCCCTGATTTTTTACCAGGTTTACAACAAATTTTATATGAATTAGTCGTTATATCTTCTATAACTCCTTCATAAGTTTTATTCCCCCGATTAAATGTCACAGTAGCACCTTTATCTAATAATTTTTTCCCTGGTTTTCCTTGTTTTTTTGATACCTTTTTCTTAGGTTCAGAACTATCTTCATTTTTATAATCATTTATAACAATTTCAGGTTTACTAAATGGATAATAATCTATAATATTGTCTCCTAATTCTAGATTCTCTTCATTTATATAATATTCAGAAGTAATACATTTTATTTCATTATATAATTCATTAATTCTTATATTATGTTTTATATAATCGTGTTTTTTATCAGTAATTTCTAGTAAACTTAATTCTGGATTATGAAGTCCTGATATAATATTATTTAAATCAGGTTTTAATTCATCTATAATTTCCTTATAATTTTTATTTATAAGTTCTACTTTTTGTTTTTTAAATAATTTTATAAATAATTCATTTAATTTTTCGGCTTCTTGAGCATATGACGCATTTTTTTTTTTATTGCCTTTTATTAAATTTGGATCAATATCTATATATTTATTTATAGTTTCCCAATTAATCATTTTGTTTAAATCATTTTCTAAATTAGATAAGTTTTTTATATATTTAGGCAGAATTATTCTAATTTTATTACCACATTTAGAGGCATCATCTTTACCACAATTTAAAATAATTTCATTAGTTTTTTCTATAAATTTTTTATTATCAGTACATTTTATACATTTTTTATGTTTTGTATCACTCCGGAATAAATGTTTTTCATTGAAAAATACTTGTATTAAATCTAAATATTCATCCATTATGATTATGTATATTATTATATAATTTATTAATTTTATGATTATAAATTAATTTATTAATTTTTTTAGATTTATATCTTCCATATAATAAATATATAAATAATATTAATATTGAAAAAATTATTAAATGAACAATTAAATAATCATATCTTCCCGTAAATTTTTGTTTTGGTTTGGGAAGTTCATTATCTAAATGTATATTTTTATTAATATTGTTAAAAAAAGATATTGTTTTTACATCAACTAAATTTGGTTTCATCAATTAAATAATATATAGTTTTTTTTTATTTAAACAAACTCATTATTTTTTGTAATTAAGAAAACATATAATATAATACTCGGTATTAAAATAACTAAAAAGAATGGATATAATGTTTGATTTTGTCCAGTCCCATATGATTTTATAGAGCCTTCTTTATTAAATAATAATAAAGGTTTTTTAACAAACAAAGCAATTCCAAATAATACTTGGGCAATTATAACTATAAATAAATTCCTGTCAATATTTATAATCATTTATATATTAATATAAAATATTTTAATAAAAAAATTTAAGTAAAATTAATCACTTAGTTAGAATAAGCTAATCCGCCCATGCCACTCATAATACGGAGGACATTGTAGTTGACAGCGTAGATGTTATTGGGACGGATCGAATCACCACTAGATGCGGCATTAGTCGAATTGGTAGTTACTAATTGAGCATTATCAATTCTGGAAAAGTTACAAGTTCCCGATGGTTGATGTTCTTCTGGTTTAAGAGCAAATGAATATACAGCGATAGCTTGGCCATTTACATGAGAGCTTGTATGGTCGTAGCTACCAAACCCTGTATGATATTGCCATACCTGAGACATAGTAAAATAATTTCTACCTCTCGCAGCAAATCGATCGTGACCATTTAATTTAAGTTGATATTTTGCATTTTCGTCGAGGCCAGTAAAAGTCCCTGCATGGGTTTTGTCCCCTGACACCCATTCTCCCGTCCATACAAGTTCTTTAACTGGATGATTAAAGGTTAAAGTACAAGTTTTGTTATCACTAGAAAAATTTTGATATTGAATTTGTGTAATTAAATATTCATGACTTACCTGAGCGAATCTGCGTCTTTCATCAGTATCAAGATAAATGTAGTCAGCCCATAGTTTTGGATCACCACTTTTATTCATACTGTGAATATCTCCTTTACTATTTAAAATAATTTTAACTTCATGATATTGAAGAGCGATTAATGGCAAAGCTAATCCTGGGTTCTCACAAAACCAAAATCTTAATGGTATCATCATGATTCCATCTGCTGGTTTAGTTCCTTCAACGTTACCACCCATCTGAGACATAACTTGAAAGTTTGTACCCTGGGCCCCGCCCTGGGTAGACCCACTAAATCCACTAGGGTTTGGTTCAGTTAATTCAGCCCAAGCTTCCATCCAGTGGCCATATTGTCTGTCAATAGTTTGGCCACCAATCTCACATTCAACTGTATCAATCCATTGTGCACCAAGGTTGGAGTGATGGCCGGCAGATTTCCCAAATTCATTTTCTAATTCAACATATAATCTGCTAACTAAATCACCATTTCTGGCAATAGTTGCTGTGCAGCGACCTTTTCCTGTTGTGCCGTCAAAAGTACCAGCCCAGGTTTGTTGGATAGATTCCATAGAAAAGTTTGTGTGTCTGCGATAGACTACTTTAAAGAAAGTAATTTGTGGATTACCAGTAAGATAGATGTCTTGTGCTCCGTAAGCTACTAATTGCATTAATCCTCCTCCCATAGTTTTTATACTATAGCTTAGAAAAAAATTTCATGTAAATTATAAAAATAAAATTAAGTAAATTACTTTAATAAATCACTTAGTTGGAATAAGCTAAACCACCCATACCACTCATAATACGAAGGACATTATAGTTGACTGCGTAGATATTATTAGGAAGAGTAGCTGTATCATTACCACTGCAATTAGTCGTTACTAATTGAGCATTATCAATTCTAGAGAAGTTACATGTTCCAGATGGTTGATGTTCTTCTGGTTTAAGAGCAAATGAGTACACAGCGACACCGTGTCCATTTACATTAGTTGCCGCCGCATTACCAAATCCTGTGTGATATTGCCATATTTGTGAAACAGTAAAATAATTTCTATCTCTTGCGGCAAATCTATCATGACCATTTAATTTAATCTGATATTTAGATCCAGCTTTAAGTGCTTGGAATTTCCCGCGACGATCGGTTTTTTCACTTGCGGTTGGAGAGCCTCCCCATCCTTCACCTAAATTTCCTCCCCATGCTCCCGTCCATACAAGTTCTTTAACTGGATGATTAAAGGTTAAAGTACAAGTTTTGTTATCAGTAGAAAAATTTTGATATTGAATTTGTGTAATTAAATATTCATGGCTTACCTGAGCGAATCTGCGTCTTTCATCAGTATCAAGATAAATATAATCAGCCCATAGATGCATATTACCATTACGGTCAGCACCTTCGGTCTGTGCCACTCCTTTTCCACTTAAAATAATTTTGACTTCATGATATTGAAGTGCGATTAATGGAAGTGCTAACCCAGGATTCTCGCAAAACCAAAATCTTAATGGGCAAGAAAATTCTTGTTCTGTATCGCCGCCCCGACCAGGATAATTACCATTTAGATTATTACCCAGCTGAGCCATAATTTGAAAGTTTGTTCCCTTACTCGTCCGCTCGCCGTCATCAAGATCCCCGACAAATCCACTTGGATTAGGTTCAGTTAATTCAGCCCAAGCTTCCATCCAGTGACCATATTGTCTGTCAATAGTTTGACCACCAATCTCACATTCAACTGTATCAATAGCCTGAGCAAGCAAATTCGCGCTTGGAGAAAATGTTGGACTTTTACTTACTAGATATAATCTTCCAACTAAATCACCATTTCTGGCAATAGTTGCTGTAACTCTACCCGCATTCTTTTTGTCTAAAGTACCAGCCCAGGTTTGTTGAATAGATTCCATAGAAAAGTTTGTGTGTCTGCGGTAGACTACTTTAAAGAAAGTAATTTGTGGATTACCAGTAAGATATATGTCCTGTGCGCCATAAGCTACTAATTGCATTAATCCTCCTCCCATAGTTATTTATACTATAGATTAGAAAAAAATTTTGTGTAAATTATAAAATAAAATTAAGTAAATAAATTTAATAAATCACTTAGTTAGAATAAGCTAAACCACCCATACCACTCATAATACGAAGGACATTATAGTTAACTGCGTAGATGTTGTTGGGAAGAGCTGCGGGTTCTGTTGTGTTTGGTCCAGTCGTTACTAATTGAGCATTATCAATTCTTGAGAAGTTACAAGTTCCAGATGGTTGATGTTCTTCTGGTTTAAGAGCGAAGGAGTATACAGCGATAGCTTGACCATTTACATTAGGTTTTCCAACTAAGGGGGTATCCGGTGAAGGCTCGGTATCGACGGGTGGCACCATCGAAGCACTTAAACTACCAAAACCAGTGTGATATTGCCATACCTGAGACATAGTAAAATAATTTCTATTTCTTGCGGCAAATCTATCATGACCATTAAGTTTTAATTGAAATTTATTATTCGCTAGTGGTTCAAAAGATCCAGCTGACGCGAAATACTGTAAGGCGGCTAAGTCGCCGTCCCCCGACCAATCCGTCGCAACATTTACTGGAACAGCTGCGCGAGTCGGACCATACCATTTACCAGTCCATACAAGTTCTTTAACTGGATGATTAAAGGTTAAAGTACAAGTTTTGTTATCAGTAGAAAAATTTTGATATTGAATTTGTGTAATTAAATATTCATGGCTTACCTGAGCGAATCTGCGTCTTTCATCAGTATCAAGGTAAATATAATCTGCCCAAAGAACAGCTTTATCCAAACCCTTTGTTGGGTCTGCAGCATCTTCGGGTAAATTTTGTCCTGTTAAAATAATTTTGACTTCATGATATTGAAGTGCGATTAATGGAAGTGCTAATCCAGGATTCTCACAAAACCAGAATCTTAATGGAACAAATAAAGAACCGTTCGTAGCCGTGTCAAAGCCCCCACCCATGCCAGACATTAATTGAAAAGTTGTACCTGAATTGTCGGCCGGCGTGGTGGCGGCAACATCGGCGACTGTGTACGAGCCGGTAGTACAATATCCAGAAGGATTATATTCAGTTAATTCAGCCCAAGCTTCCATCCAGTGACCATATTGTCTATCAATTGTTTGACCACCAATCTCACATTCAACTGCATCAATCCACTGAGCAATGGGATTGCGTCCGATTTTATAACCTAAATTACGATTACTATCAGCTGTACCATAAGGAACTTCAACATATAATCTGCTAACTAAATCACCATTGCGGGCAATAGTTGCTGTGCAACGACCTCGTCCTCTTGTGTCAAATGCTCCAGCCCAGGTTTGTTGGATAGATTCCATAGAAAAGTTAGTGTGTCTGCGATAGACTACTTTAAAGAATGTAATTTGTGGATTACCAGTAAGATATATGTCTTGTGCGCCATAAGCTACTAATTGCATTAATCCTCCTCCCATAGTTTTTTATACTATAGCTTAGAAAAAAATTTGAGATAAATTCAAAATTAAAAAAACCACAAGAACATTTAATTATAAATTACATATACATATGCATTGGCGCTGAATTATTTTGTTTAACTTTTAAGAAATTATCAATATCATCTCTGTTTAATTTGTATGGGATATTAAAATCTTTAATTGTAAAATTTAGATCTATATCAGAACAGTTTCCGGTTAAATGATAAATATTAATTTTACTAATAATAATTTCAATGCATCTTTTTAAATTACGCACACCTTCTTCTTTACTAGTATATTTATCAATTATATATTCCAAAATACTATCATCTATGATAATTTCTTCATGTTTAAATAAATATGTATCATAAAGTTCAGGTAAAACATGATCCCTACAAATGTTAATTTTTTCCTTTACATTAAATCCTTTTGTATTTATTACATACATTCTGTCTTTTAGAACTCTATTAATTTTTGACTCATCATTAAATGAAAATATAAATAATACTTTGGATAAATCAATATTAATACCTGGGTAATAATTGTCTTGAAACAATGAGTTTTGAGAAGGATCTGTTAAATGCGTCAACATATGAATAATTTCTTCACCTTTAAATGATTCACTAACTTTATCTAATTCATCAAAATATATTACTGGATTCATACATTTGCTTTCGATTAGAATATCTATAATTCTGCCCCAATGAGAACCTTCATAAGTATAGGAATGACCTTCAAACATGGACGAATCTGATTGTCCTCCCAACGCTATAAAAGAGAAAGGTCTTCCAATAGCTTTTGAAATTCCTTCTTTAACTAGTGTAGTTTTACCATTTCCCATTGGTCCTTGTAATGCCAATACATTACCTTGTGATATGGGGTTTTTAATCCATTTACCAATCACCTGTAATATATGAGTTTTGGCATCATTATGACCATAAATAGATTTATCTAAAATAGATTTTGTATTTAATATAAAATCTCTTTTTTCATCAATGGAATTGTCATTATTAATGGGTAAATTCACATATTTATTAAATGGTATGGATATTAATCCACTAATCCATTTATCCATTTTAGAATATTCACCAGTTGAAACATCCATTTCTGATAATTTATCAATATTTTTAATTGCAGTGGCCTTCGTATTTAGGTCCATATCAGATTCATAAATTTTAAATTTCAAAGGCATATTTAAATCATTAATTTCATCCACTTTTTTGATTTCTTTTAAAATATTTTCCTTTTTCTCTTTTTCTAATTTATGGAAATAATTAATATTTTCATCATTATCATTATATTCAGTATTGTCTTCTATTTCTATGAATGCTTCATCTAATTCGTCATAATTAATTTCATCATCGCTATCATCACTATCATCATCACTATCTACATTTATATCTTCTTCTAAATTGTCAGATTCATTTAAATCTTCTTCATCACCAGTTTGTTCATTTTCTTCATCAGATACAATATCATGTTTTATATTGTTTTTTAAAACTTTGGCATTTAAATTTTCACCGTTAAATAAATTCATCAATATATATGACAAACACATTTCGCCTATTTTGTTTTGGCCGCGTGATTTATTATATTTGTTTTTGTTTATCTTCTTCTTTTTTTTACCATAAGAATAATCGATTAAATCTTTAATATTACCTTGATCATCTACATCAGTATCGCTATCATTATCTGGGCCAGGTATATTTCCGTCATTCAAAGGTTTTTGAGACCGAGTAATCATTTTATGATTGTTCATAATTAATATTATAAAATAAAACAAAAAATCAAATTTGAATATAATATATTTAATTATAGACTTTAATATTTAAATATTAGATTATTATTAAATATATTATATTTAAATTTGATTTAAAAAAAAGAATATTATATATTATAGTTATATATGGTGGATCAAATTGAACCTGAAATAAGGAAAATTGATCATGTTCAATTCAGTATCATGAGTCCAGAAGAAATACGTGATAGGTCCGTTGTTGAAATAACTAAATATGAAACATATGATAAAGATGAACCAGTCATAAAAGGTTTATTTGATATAAGAATGGGTTCAACTGAAATGGGTAAAATTTGTGGTACGTGTCAACAAAAAAACATTAATTGTCCCGGGCATTTTGGGCATTTAGAACTAGCAAAACCCGTATACCATTATCATCTTATAAATATGATTCCTAAAATTTTAACTTGCATATGTTTTAATTGTTCCAAATTATTAATCGATAAAGAAAATAATTTAACAAAAAATATACTAAAAAAATCGCCTAAAATTCGATTCAACGAAATATATGAAATATGCCAAAAAGTAAAAAGATGTGGCGAAAATAATTTAGATGGTTGTGGGTACAAACAACCAGATAAATATAAAGTGTCAAATGTTGAGGGTATTCAAGCAAAATGGACCAAATTAGAAATAACTGATAGCAATTCATCTGATATCAAGACTCAATTATTAAAAGTCGAACAAGTTAAAAATATCTTGGAAAAAATTACAGATGAAGATTGTAGATATTTAGGTTTCTCTGCATTATGGTGTCGTCCAGAATGGTTAATATGTTCAGTATTACCTATCCCACCACCAGCTGTCAGACCATCCGTAAAGCAAGATAATAATCAATTAATGATGGATGATCTTACTCATAAATTATGTGATATTGTTAAACATAACAAAATTATAAAAGATAAATTACACAACGATCCTACTATTGATGTAGATAATTGGTTGCAAGTTTTACAATATCATATAGCTACTCTAATAGATAATGAATTACCTGGTGGAATTCTACAAGCGGCGCATCGTTCCGGAAGACCATTAAAAGCTATAAGACAAAGACTAAAAGGTAAAGAAGGTCGAATTAGAAATAATTTAATGGGTAAAAGAGTTGATTATTCTGCTAGAAGTGTCATTACACCTGATCCTAATATTGATTTAGATGAATTGGGTGTCCCATATAAAATTGCAATGAATTTAACTTATCCTGAAAAAGTTAATAATATTAATATTAATTTATTAAATAATTTATTAGAAAAAGGATATAAAAAACACCCGGGTATTAAAAGTATCATAAAAGATGGTAATACAATTACATTAACCGATATTAATATCAAAAATATTTCATTAGAATTAGGCGACACGGTAAATAGAAATTTAATGGATGGTGATTATGTATTATTTAATAGACAGCCTTCATTACATAAAATGAGTATGATGGCTCATAGGGTTAAAGTTATGGAGGGTAATACATTTAGATTGAATGTTAGTGTGACTCCCCCATATAATGCGGATTTTGATGGTGACGAAATGAATATGCACGTACCTCAATCTATCACTGCTGTATGTGAACTTAAAAATTTAGTATCTGTTAAATATCAAATTATCTCGCCACGAGAAAATAAACCCATCATTACTATTGTTCAAGATACTCTATTGGGTATTAATAAATTAACTAAATCTGAAAAGATTTCATATATTAATAAAAGTGCTGGTGATCATTATTTTAATGAAAATACAAATATATATCCAGTCAATGAAACTGTTGATAAAAAAACTATTGTAGATGAATCTACCTATTTTAATAAAATTCAAATGATGAATATTATATGTAATTTATCAACATTTAATGGTGAAATTCCTGAACCGTCTCGGCAATTAATTTTAAAGGGTGAAAGTATTGATTTATGGTCTGGTAAATCTATATTATCATATATATTACCAAAAAATCTAAATTTAGAAATGAATAATTCTTCATATGATAATAATACCAATGATAGTTTTAATAATAAATTAAATAAAGTTATTATTAAAAATGGTGAACTAATTCAAGGTAGTTTAGATAAAGATCTATTTACAAAAACATCAAAAGGATTAATTCACACAATCTATAATGATTACGGACACGATAGAGCATCTGATTTTATTAATGATTTACAAAAAATTGTAACATATTTCCTTTTAATAGAAGGTTTCTCCGTTGGTATTGGTGATATTATAGCTAGTGAAGAAATTAATAATGAAATTAAACAAACTATTCAGGAAAATAAAACACAAATTAATGAATTAATGCAAGAAATACACCTTGATGTTTTCGAGAACTTCTCGGGTCAATCTAATGAAATGTATTTTGAATCAAAAGTTAATTCCATATTAAATGGCGTGCTCAATAAAACTGGTAATATTGGTTTAAAAGAATTAGACCAAAAAAATAGAGCCGTTAATATGGTTAATTCGGGTTCAAAAGGTAAAATTATTAATATCGGACAAATGGTCGCTTGTTTAGGCCAGCAAAATGTTGATGGTAAGAGAATCCCTAATGGTTTTAATGACAGAACTTTACCTCACTATTATAAATACGATGATTCATCCGAAGCCCGTGGCTTCGTTGAAAATTCATTCATGTCTGGACAAACTCCACAAGAATTCTTCTTTCATGCCATGGCCGGTAGAGAAGGTTTAATTGACACCGCATGCAAAACTGCTGCAACCGGATATATTCAAAGAAAATTAGTAAAATCGATGGAAGACCTATTTGTAAGTTATGATTTATCAGTAAGAAATAGTTCAGGATGCATATACCAATTTATATATGGTGATGATGGCATGGAAGGTATTAACATTGAATCACAAAGTTTATTGATCAATAAACTTGATACAGATGGATTATGTAATAAATTTCTATTTCCTGATAATACTAAATGGGAAAACTTGTTAGAACCGAGTATCATTGAAGATATGAAAAAAGATAAACATTACAAAAATAAATTAAATGATAGTTTTACAGATATTTTAAAACACAAAGAATACTTATTTAATATTAATAATACTTTGGAAAATAATATATTATATCCAATTGATATTAATCGATTATGCAAAAATAAATGCTTACAAAAAGATGATGATATATTATCTAATATATCACCATTATATATTTTAGAAAAGAATAATGAATTAAAAGATAAATTAATTATAAATAATATATTTAATAATAATAAAATTATTCAAATATTAATTGATATTCATTTAAATCCTAAATTATTAATAACTGATTTTAATATATTAAAAGATGAATATGAGGAAATATATGAAGATATTATATATTTATTTGAAAAATCAAAAATATCTCCTGGCGAAATGGTTGGTGTTATTGCTGCTCAAAGTATTGGTGAACCGGCCACTCAAATGACTCTAAATACTTTTCACTTTTCGGGTGTATCTGCAAAATCTAATGTTACCCGAGGTATCCCAAGATTAACTGAACTTTTACATCTCAGTAAGAATATGAAATCTCCTTCAACTATTATATTCTTAAAAGGTGAATTTAATAATGATAGAAATAAGACTCAATATGTGAAGAACAAATTAGAACATGTTGTCCTTAAAGAACTTATAACTAATAATCAAATATACTTTGACCCTAAAAATGAATTATTCGAAACAGATATGGAAAATGATAAAGAATTATTATCTATTTATAATGAATTTAATAAATTACAAAATGGTAATGTAGATTTTGAAAAAACTGCTCCTTTTATCATTAGATTTGTATTTGATAAAATTAAAATGATGGAGTACAATATTATTATGGATGATGTATATTTGGCTATTATGAAATATTTTGATGGTGATAATAAAATTAATTACTGTTTCTCTGATGATAATTCTAAGGAATTAATAGGTAGAATTACTATTTCAGAAGATATGGAAGGTGATGAACAAGAAAACGGTTTATATGATCAAACTAATGTTATAACATGCTTCAAAAATATTATGAACGATGTATTAGATAATGTTGTAATTAAAGGTATTCCTAATATTGAAAATTTAGTTATCCCTGAACATAAAACAATCGTTAAAGAAGATGGCGAATATGTTAATAAAACTGAATATATATTACAATCAGATGGTGTAAATTTACTTGAAATATTTAATTCTAAATATGTGGATTTTACCAAAACATACTCAAATGATATTAATGAAATTTATGAAAAATTAGGTATTGAAGCTGCTCGTAATATCCTCGTTGAAGAAATTAGTTCAGTTTGTGATGATGCTGGTGAATATATTAATTCTAGACATATTGAATTATTAGTTGATACTATGACTAATAAAGGATATTTAACAGCTATTAATAGGCAAGGTATTAATAGAGGTGATGTAGGTCCATTAGCTAAGTCTTCGTTTGAAGATACTACTGATCAATTTATTAAGGCTGGTATATTCGGTGAAAAAGATAGATTAAAAGGTGTATCTAGTAATATTATGATGGGACAAACAATTAAATCTGGTACGGGACTTACGGATCTATTATTAGATGAAGATAAATTAATTCATGAATTAACTGAATTAAATTATACACAAAATGAATTTATAGAAAATGTTGACGATAATATTGATACTTTATTAAATGATAGTGACGCATTAATAGATGAATACTGTAATGATGATAATTTTGCCTTTTCTATTTAAATTTTAATTATAATTTAATTTACTGATTTTTTTTCTAATAATTTCTTCATATAATTCTTCTGGACACTTATCTAATAAATCAATAGTATCTGGACTAACTTTTAATTCATCAGTATTCATTAAATTTTTCCTCATATTATTACACTTTTCTGATAAAGATAATTGATTACTATATGTTCCTTCTTCTGCCCCATGTGGTCTAAATGACGTAGGCATTTCTTCTTTAAATTCGTATTCAGCTTCTCTCAATGCTTTCTTAATGTCTATACCTGATAATATTTTTTCTATTCTTTCTTTTAATATTTTAGATTCTTCATCGTCCGATAATGGTGTTATAGTAGTTCTATCACCTTCCTGTTTCTGTTTATCAGCAGTACTTGTCTCCGATATATCAATATGTAATTTATCTTTACTGGGTTTATATATATCAGCATCATCCATGGATAACATGTCACTTAATAGAGCTTCTTTTTTAGGTTCATCTAATCCTGGTAACATAGATTTATTATCCGTTTTTTTATCAGGCATATCAGGCATATCAGGCATATCAGGCATGCCTGGTATTTTAGGTTGTTTCATTCCAGGAGGTTTTCCTAAATCTCCTGGGAATTTAGGAGCAATGGGTGGTTTATCTAATTTAGGCTCATCAGGTTTTTCACCAGGTTTCTTATCATCACCAGGTTTTTCACCAGGTTTCTTATCATCACCAGGTTTTTCACCAGGTTTCTTATCATCACCAGGTTTTTCACCCGGTTTCTTATCATCACCAGGTTTTTCATCAGGTTTCTTATCATCATCTGGTGAAAACACATCACTTATTCTACTAAATATGGATTTTTTTGATGGGTCTCTAGAATCAGGTGACGTACTCATGGAAGATACACTTGTATCATTTGATACTGAACTACTATCAGAAGAAATATCCGTAGGTTTATAGGAAGTTCGTGATGACGGAATATATGACGAGGGCAAAGTTGCACTAGCAGGATTAAAAACAGAATCACTATCACTAGATGGTTGAGTTTTATTCATTTCTTTTGCCCAAGTAGGGACATCTCCCGTGGCAGTAGAACTTAATGAAGTTGATGGTAAGTTTTGAGATGTATTACCAACACTTATATCACTATCTGTTGAACTATCACTTGGTTTGTAAGAACTATCGCTAGATAAACTTTGTGAAGCTCCTGGTGAACCCAATGTAAGGGTAGGTGCGATAGGTGAAGCAGAGTTTACCGGAGCAGTGGGCACACCAGTATCAGGAACTGATGCGATGGGTGGTAACGGTGCATCAACAGGTGATGGTATTGCTTGTCCGGGTAAATCACCTACACCACCTGATTGTTCTCTTTTATTTCTATTAGTATCTAAATAATATATTTTTTTTAAAATACTATTTATTTTAGATTTTGTGGAATTTTTTTGTCTTAATATTTCTAATGAAAAATATTTTGATAATAATGATAATCTATGTTCATAAAATATTAATAATTTAATTTTATCTTTCTTAGGTATTTCTAATACTTCATCAGATAAAAATACTAAATTTTGCTTATTAAATTTTAATAAGACATCTCGTGGATTTTCACACGCCTTATTACTACTAAAGGATATATCTCCAGTAAATAAATCAAATAATGATGTTGGATCTTTCGAGCAATTTCTTAATTTAGCGGATATTATTTGTTTAAATAATTTATCTGATGATAATAAAGTTGATGATTGCATTAATGTATCTTCTATATCTTTAACATCAAACAATTTATCCATTAAAATCATATTTATTTCTGTTTCAAACGCTTTATCATATCTATCATTGTAAGTTACAACCGCATAAATATCAGTATTTTCTTTAACATACCCAGGATCTGTTGGATCTTTTCTATCTATATTATAATCTATTATATATTGAAATAATAATTTTAAATTTTCTTCTAATGAATTATCTAATATTGAAGTATCGATATTATCATATATTAATCTTTTACTTATTTTTTGTTTATTATTATATATATTTTTTAGGATATTTGATTTTTTATATAAATCATCATTATCTATTATTTTTCGTAATTCTTCCATTGAAACCATATGAACATATTTATTAGTCAGATTATTTATAAATATACTTGTTGCTGGTAAATATTTCATAACATTATCAGTAAATGCGTTTTCAATTATATTTGTTAATTTCTTAGATACGCCTACCCCCCCTCCTTTTTTTGATCTTTTTTTAGATAGATTTTTCCTCTTTATTTTCTTCGCAGTTAATTTTCTATTTTTATTAACCATGTATATATATAAATAATATATATTTTTTTATTAATTAATATAAATTTATTACATTGGTCTTAATGTATTAAGTTCTCGTTGAGAAGGATTATTATGAATCATGCTATGTAATGGTTCCATGGGAAATGGTTCAGAAATACGTCCCGGTTTTATAGGATAGGTTGATCTAATTTTGGGTGGTGTTTTAATATATTGAGGTAATCTATTATCATACATATTTTTCCCCTTCATAGCCATATTTGGGTTTTTATTACCTTTATTCTTTTTAACTGGTGTTCTTTTAATTCTTTTTTGTCTTTTCATTGGCGTCCTTTTTTTCCTTTGTTGTTGGGGTGGTTTTGTTTGCTTTTTATTTTTGGCAGGAGTTTTTTGTGGGTTTCTTTTAGGGGTCTTTTTTTTTTTGATAGATTTTTGTATTTTTGGGAAGTTTTTAAATTTTCTTTTAGATAATTTCCGGGGCTTTTCCTTATCCATAGATTCTAATAATTCTACATATCTTTCAGTATTCATTAAAGACATATCTGAGCTATCGTTTAATTCACTAACATAACCAAGTAGTTTAGAATTTATGTGTCTCATACTAGTTTTTGAAGATTTCCGACCATTATTTGATATTAATTGAGATAATATTGAAAATACTTTATTTTCTAAAAATTTAATTCTTTCTTTATTTTCTCTATTTTCTTTTTCTAATTTTTCAGGATTTTGTTTCATTAAATAAAACCATTGTTTCTTTAATAATTCATATTTGTGCATCATCTTAATTTGTTCAATTAATAATTTTTCTAGTTCTTTATCATTCATATCTAATTCACCGTCTTTTTTCTTTTTAAATAAATCAATAATAATATCTTTATGTTTTTCTGCTAAATCTTGTTCATCTTCTTCTTCATCACCCGCATCAACTTCATCATCATCGTCTATTTCTTTATCGTCTACTTCATCAACATAATCTTTATCATCTAAACCTTTAGGTGGAGGAGTTACACCATCACCTGGTTGGCCTGGTTGGCCTGCCATAGGTCCTGGTTGGCCGGGCATAGGTCCTTGTTGGCCGGGCATAGGTCCTTGTTGGCCAGGCATAGGTGGTCCTCCTGGTCTTTGCGGGACTCCTTGTTGCATAACTGGTCTGGGAGCAACAGCACCTGGGGTTCCATATCTGGCGCCGGGTTGAGTAATAACTCTTTGACCTGAATATCCTCTATTTGTAGCATATCTTGCAGAACGATTTGATGCTGCGACTGCTCTTTGAGCTTCCATTAATTGTCTTTTTAGATCAGTTATTTCTTTTGTATTACCCCTTTTTAATGCTTCTGCTAATGCTGCTTTAAGTGCTTTGACATCTTCACTATCTTCACTATCTTCACCACCTTGACCTGAACCTTGACCCTGGTCGGGTATTGGTTGAGAACTATTATATTCTCTTAAATTTGTAATAAAAAATTTTCTTGCGGTTTCATTATCTTTTTTTTCTTCTTCACTTACATCACCTGTAATTTGATAATATAATAATTGGCGTAATTCTTGAATATCGGTATCTTTCATTCCTCCACCCGACACCGCAGACCGTACCCCGCCGCGGCATTTGATACCTATTTTTTTGGGGATATCGTCAAAAAATTTAGTGATTTGGTCTAATAAATGCTGCATTTTATCTTTGATATCCTCTGTTGGTTGGAACCCGTACGCGCCCGGATCACTATGTATCTTCTCTCTTTGCTTAAAGAGTACGGAATCAAACCAACGAGATATTGTAAGTTTACCTCCTCCCAGTCCTCGACAGTATAAATCTATAAATTCTGTTTCGCTTGTAAATTTGTGTAATTTTTGATGAAGCTTTTGTAAAGTCGCCTCCTTATCCACCTCGGTTTGGTTTTTAGTGTTCAGGTACTGCTCGAAACCCTCATATAATTCAAGTATTTTACCTTCGATAGCGACGCCCTCGGGTCGGAAGGCCGCCAATTTTGTTTTCCAATCTGGATCAAATGAAAGCGACGAATCCGGTCTGGGGCCAGTTTTTGGTGCACTGATGCCAAAAACGGAATCCAAGGCTTTTAGGATGAAGTTTTGGTCGATCCTTAACTCACTATGCGAATTTAAAAACTCCGCACGAAAGGAGTCTAATCGTCTTTTCAAAAAAATAACCTCGACTTGCGTTTGTTTTCCTGTGGCTGTGGCGGTGGCGGCGGCGGTGACGGCGTCTTCGGCGGTGGTGACAACAGCGCGTCCATCTTCTTCAAGCTCTTTCAGCTTTTTATGAATTTCTTCGATTTCTGAAGTTATTTTATAGATTTGTGTAATTTTTATGGATTTTTCATTCAAATATGCGACGGTTTTCTCGACGTACGGGCTGATCTGATCTTTTACGTCAGTTTTTTCCCGGTCCAGAAAACGTTGGAACATGAGTTTTTCATTTTCGAGCCAATCTGTCATTTTACCATCCTCATCTGTAAAACGTTTTTCAAGGTCGGCTGTGCCTTCGTTAAATGTTCTTTTTAGTGTGTCATATAATCCTTTAAGGTCCACATCAATATTTGCCTCCATAGAATCTAATTTTTTTTTGATATTATCGGCGATTCTATTATCAGATTGTAGTTGAGCCTTTAGAGATTTTAAGCTAGCGGTTGTATCGGCAGAATCTAATTTGTTCTGTGCTACCTTTTCCCTGAGTAGATGTAATTGTTCATCGAGTTCATTTTTTTTTTCTGAGACGGTATTTTTTATTTCTTGTAAGGCTTGCTGTATGCATGTAGTTACCTCTTCTCCAAAATCGCGCCCATTTAATACTTTTTTTCCAGCTTCATTTACCGCCCCCTTCACTAAATTATCTATTTGGCCCACAAGGGTGGACTCCGCTAGGCCGATTGCTTCTTTTAATAATTTTGATCGAACTTTGCTGCATTCATCCAGGAGTTTTCCCATATCCGTATGCTGGTCGACGGATTGCTGTACCTGGATATTGGCATCATCAGTCCTTTTTTTTATCATCTCTAAAAGTTTATATTCATAATATTCTTCTATACCGGTCTTATTGCCTATAATTTCTAAATTGGGACCCATAGAACCTACGTTGATGCAGAGCTTTTGTTTTTGATGAATTCCATAAAATTCAGTTACTAAATCTTTTATAAAAGCTTCGCCGCTGTAATCGCCACATATGAATATATCAGCAAAAGCTGTGAAAAAATCATCACTTATTTTATGATTTAAAACTTCAAGTACTTTTTTAAATGCACCTGAATTACCACTATCCTTTATTTTTTCTAACATATTCAAATGACCATCATTAATTTCATTTCCACACTTCAATTTGGAACTTTTTATTTTCTCAATTAAATTATTAATTAATTTTCCAAATCCCGCTTTCTCTATTTCTCTATATTGTTTTCTCAGCCATAATGGAAATGGAAATGGTAAGCACGTCTTAAAATTCGACTCAGTGATTTTTTTCTCTTCTTTTACAGCAAGCTGCGCCGCGCGAGCCGCAGGGGCGGTCTCGCCTAATCCCGCGGGCGAGGCAGGCAAGCCCATGGGATTCTCAGTCACCTCCGACGGCAGCCCAAAGTTTGACAGCTCCGTCCCCTCTGGTTCGCCCGCTGGTTCGGCCGCCCGGTTCGGCCACCCGACCTGCGCCCACACCCTTGTACCACCTTTGAGACCTTTTAGCGGCATATTACAAACCTTCATTAATTCATCTTTACTATCACGAGGCACTTGACTGGCAAAGACACCTCGTCCTTTTTTTCCACCTATATTAGTCAACCAAACATTAAATAGTCCTCCAGCATATTTTATATGTTGCTTTCCTTCTGGATCTTTTCCTTTATTGATTATAGCATTTTCTGCTCCCGTTAGAGTATCTGTTGTTTTACTATCAAATATACTTGTCCCCTGTGGTTCAGTTATAAGTGTAACTTCTAAATAGGAAACACCTTCTAATGATTTAAGTTCGACTTTAATATTATCTATTGGAAATTTATCTATTTGGCCGCGTTCTAAATTAGCGTAATCCAAAATTTCATCACGTAAATCTGTCATTTCTTGCCTTTTTGCTGGATCAATTGGCTGACTAATTGCATTTCTAAATGGAAAATTATCAAAATCAGGTATTTTCCCATCTTTTGATAATATTGATACATATAATTTCATTGAAGACCAAACATCCCATGTTTTATTAGTACCAGGTGAACTTGTTATTTGTGTCCCCGCTGGTAATTTTAAAAGTGCTTTATCCCCTCCAATACTTAGTTCTTCAATAGATTTCATTATTTCTTTAAAACATTCATCAGTCATATCTGCGGCGCACATACTTAAAAGGTCAGTAAGTCCTTTTAATTTTTTGTCATTTACATCTTTATTAACAGATGTATCAGTAGTTTCTTGTTCACCATGAACTGATGGTTGTCCTGCTGCTGATGCCGCTGCTGATGCCGCTGCTGCTGCTGCTGCTGCTGCTTCTATATCTTGTCCTGATTCTTCACCCACTATACTATAACCAAAAAATTTATGTAAACCTGTAATATATTCGATTGGATTTCCTTGTCTATCTGGAACACATATTTCTATTTTTTTACATTCATCAGGCTGTGGCTGTGAGTATAAAATCCCATTGTATAATGCCAACCCTCCTTCAGTTTTCATTATTTCTAATGTAACGCCGGCTATAATACCAGTTGGTAGTAGATCACTATTAACCGGATTCATAATATTGCCATCTAAGTCTCCCCCAATATTAGTCAGATTTACGGGATGAATTTCACATTTATTTTCGATTCTCATAATACCGATAGCTTTAATATGTTCATCGTTTTTTTTTTTACCAATCCATTCACCAATAATAACAATATTATTAGAATCAACTTTAATATCATCTTCTTTCCATGAATAACCGACCCCCGTGGGTTTTTCTTTCACAAATCCAGTAATTAGATCATCAGGTTGAAAACCGGGGGTTTCACTTATAATTTTGTGATATAATTGTGATATAATATCATCTTTTGTAATTTTTTTATCATATTTTGTTATGAAATTAAAATTAATTAAAAATCCATTACCAGAATCTTGTTGAACTGTAATCACCTTAACACCAATACCTGTAGACTGGTTTGGCTGAGCATGGGCGTTGTATCTTTTTATTATTTCATAAAAAGGATTATTGTCGAATACATATATTTGTACATTAAAGATTATTTTTAATTCGGTTTTGGTTTGGGGATTTAGCGCGGCGGTTAGTTTTTCGGAAGCGAGCTGGGGGGGCGCTTCGGAGGTTTGATTATAAAAAATTCCCCAATTATATTGTCCATTATCATATTTAAGTTCAATGATTTTACCAGCCATTTGTTCGTATTTTATATAATAATCACGGCCTTTTTCAAATCCAAATTTTATGTATGTTGTATTTCCTTCTTTATTAAACTGTACACTTTTTATACCAGATGGCTCCTCAAGTTTATTCTCTTCATGTATATATTTCCAAGGATAATTTTGAGTTTCACTTGAATCTGTAATATCTCTATAGTATAAAAATAATAGTACATGTTTATTTAACTTTTCATCATGCACAATCCAAAAAAGCGCATCACCACCAAAAGTAGCAGGTGTTTTTTCAGTAAACGGGCCGTCGAATAAAGTCGTATCTTTAAGCGTGGCCTCCAAATATATCGATGGATCTTTTGATTTTTCATCGGGCATTATATATATTATATTTACAAAAAAAAAATATATTATTAATTATATAATGAATATAAACTGTGATTGCAAAACTATAACTTTCATAATAATATTAGCATTAATTTTATTAATATTAATGGGTGTATTATTTTACAGAGTAAAAAATAATGTAGATGAAAATAAATGTAATTGTGACAATTAATATTTAAGTATTAAACTATTATTATAATAAATATGTCAAAAGGAAATAATGGTTTAGAAAACCATGGTAATACCTGTTATTTAAATTCAGCATTACAATGTTTATCACATATTGATGTTTTGAGTGATGATAATTTTAAACATCAAATTCAAAAATATAAATCAAGAGATACACCACTATTGGATGCATGGATGGATATTCAAAATAAAATGTGGTCGGAGGATTCAACTGATGTTATTAATCCTATAACTTTAATTCAAATATTTATGAAAAAAATTCATGATGAGAAAATTTACTTTGATTCATTTATGCAAAATGATTCATCCGAGTTTTTGAATCATTTTTTAGAGTTTATTCATAAAGAACTATCTAGAAAAATAACTATGTCAATTGAAGGTGAAAAAAAAAGTAAATTAGATGAACTATATTATAACAATTTAAAGAAGCACGAACAACATTTTAAAAAAAATTATTCATATATTATAGAACAATTCTATTCAAGTGAATTAAGTTTAACACAATGTCCCAATTGTAATAATACAATAGATAATCATGAACCAATATGTATTATCCCAGTATCCTTAGATAATAATAATTATAAATCATTATATGATTGCATTGATGAATATACATCAAAATCTAAATTAGATGATAATAATAAATTTAGATGTGAAAAATGTAATAATGATGTAAATGCTGAAAAAAAAAGAGTATTTTGGGATGTAGCACCTATATTAATATTTTTAATAAAAAAGTATAATGAAAGTGGTGTAATATCTAATTATATTAATTACCCAATGGAATTAGATATGCATAAATATAGTTTAAATTATAAAGGTAAATCAACAAAATATTCATTAAGTGGTTTATGTATTCATACTGGAACTTTAAATTCAGGACATTATTATTCAATATGTAAAAATAGTGTTGAAAATAAATGGAAAGTCTATAATGATTCACAGGTAACAGATATTAATGAAGGTGAAATATTTAGTAATCATCCATATTGTTTGTTTTACAAAAATATTTAAAAATAATCTTCTTCATATTCATCAGATACATCTATTATTTCATTATAATTTTCATATAATGTTATATTTTTATAAATAAATTCAATCAAATCATATGAATTATATTTTTTTTTAAAAATATCACTAGTATATCCTTGTGCTATATTTTTTATTTCAATAAATAAATCAGTTAAATCAGAACAAAACATTGTTTCAAAATAATCGAAATTATTATCCATATTAATTTTATCTAATTCTTTATTTAAAATATAATTATCAAATAAAAAATCACAAAATTTATTAAAATAAGATTCTTCATCTGTATTTAATTTAATATATTCATTATTAATTGAAATAAAATTTAAAATATTATTATAAAATAAATTAATCATATCATTATTATTATTAATCCAATTAGATTTATTCATTTATATTAAATAAATTTATTTATAAAATATTCTATATTAAATTTAACATTATCTAACGAATCATTTGAATTTAAATATAATGTTTTCTTATTATTTTTAAATCTTAACTGACCTTGTTCTGATAAATGAGTCATATTTTTAATATGATCATTATAATTATTAGGATATAATGATTTTAATCTATTTAATCTAACTTTTTCATCAGTTAATAAAACAATATAAATCCAATTATCATCATTTTCTAAAATATTTAATTCATTTTGAAACCGTAGGTCATCAATAATACAATGAGTTTTATTTTTTGTTTGATTAATAATATATTTCGCCCATACATCTGGATCAATATCTCTCATTTTATCAGCGATATTTATTAATAGGGATCTATCTTTTACAGATTTATCCATATTAAATAATTCACGGGCTATATCTTTGATTTTTTGACCGAATGAATAAATATTATAATTATCATTAGTTTCTTTAATAATATTTGCTACCGTTGTTTTACCAGAACACATCGGACCAGAAATAGCGATTTTCATATTAATTATATTAATAAAATATAATATAATTCAAAATTTAAATAATTTACAAAAAAAAAAGTTTATTGTATTGATGATTTTTATGTTAATATTAATAAATTAGTTGCTCTCTTATGGCGGTGAACTTTTCTAGGGTTTTCTATGTTTTCTCATGGGTTTTGTAGGATAATTTTTCTTTTTCTTTTTCTTATTAGATTTCACTGGTTTAGTGTGGACGCAAGCTTCTGTGGCTTCAAATGAACGATGTATTTCATTCGTTATAATGTCTTCAACACAAGTGAATTTAAACTTGAAGGAAGATGGGTCATTAATAAATATATCGTTATATGGATGATAAGAAGGAATTATATTGCAAGTAGTCATGATGACTATGTATTAAATTATAATATTAAAAAAAAATAATCAAATTTATCTAAGCAACTGGTCCCATATTAGTAGCTTTGATAATATAATACATGATCCCAGCAATTACTATAATACTAATGGGTTGGAAAAGATTATATAATAAATCTATTAAATAATCATATTTAGTTGCTTTATTCTTAGGGAATTCTTTCGTCCATTCATCATTAGGAGGTTCCGATAATGCTGCTTGTATTTTTTTATCTTCAAGAGTACTTATTAAATTATAGAATAAATATAAATATGTGATTAAGAATACTATACAAGATATTCCTCGTAAATAAAATTCAACTGCTTCACCACTATCGGCAAAACCAGAAGATCTAAATGCATCTACTAGAATTATATACCCAAATACTAATATAGTGAAAGGTAATATATTATTCAAAATATTATGAATATTATCTCTTGAAGTGTATCCTTTTCCTTGGTCCGACCTTAATCTTTGGGTGAAAGAATATAACCAAATAATTTCAATGACAAGTGTGAAAAAAATATATAAGATTGTCATCATAAAAATATGAGGATATGCTAAATGTGGTTGAAATTTTACTAACATAACAGCAACCAATATAAATACTCCATATGTATATGCTAGTCTAAAAAATTCAGAAGTAGCAAGAGCGTTAAAAAATCCACTGGTTCCTTTACTATCAACTGGTGGTGGTGATGATGGTTGTGGCGGAGGTGGCGGTGATGGGGGTGGAGGTGTGGGGTCGGTCGTGGTA